>Ga0114962_10000012_pt1 | contig 147553 bp, 138 predicted proteins | sample C_130820_MF_Meta_FD_87017 | JGI IMG/M metagenome (GOLD analysis project Ga0114962, IMG submission 87017) | Freshwater microbial communities from Lake Croche, Canada to study carbon cycling - C_130820_MF_MetaG | ecosystem: Environmental > Aquatic > Freshwater > Lake | place: Lake Croche... | reverse complement strand
GCAAAGTTTGATCTAAAATATTGTGTAACTGTTCCTGTTCCAGATCCTGCTCCTGTTGCAGTGAAAGTTACTCCGGGAGTATTTGATGATGCACCTATCAAAGTAAAATCAGTGGTACCAAGAGCAGTAATAGTATAAGTGCTGCCTATAGTCAACGATCCGGCATTGTATGATCCGGACCTTACCAACACCCCTGCAGCATAAGGCACTGTGCTGGTCCATGCAGCAACAGTAAAGTTTAAAATACTGCTATTGGGTCCTTCACCATACAGCATGGCATATGGTGGTACTAGGATGGTGTTGGTGATTCTATAACTGCCAGCAGGGAAAAACAGACTTCTTCGAATTTGTGGATTTGCTTGAACACAGTACAATTGATAGAGTGCGCGATTTATAGCCGCGGTATCGTCAGTAGTACCATTTCCTGTGGCACCAAAATCAGTGACCACACAATAGCTGTCCAGTCTGTTTTGCAAAGGTTGACTGATTGGCGTGCCTGCTGTGGGGCCAGTTTGCACACTGTATCCAGTGGCAGCAAATCCAGTATAGGTATAAGCTGTTTGTGTGGCTAAAATATCTGAATATTCAGTAAGAATTTCTACGTTGTTATTTTGATCAGGAGAACCTTCGGCCAGTGTACCTGGTCCAATAAACAATTGGCGTGTGTCTACTGCCCAACCAAGTTCAGCAGGTGCCAGGGGTTGCGGAAGATCTTCTTGTAGACCTTTACGGTTGGTAATTCTTGATATTTGTACAATTGCCACAGTGTGATTCCTTGAGGTATCACATATTTAGCATGTAGAACTGTTCAACCTTTTTCCACCACAGGGTACGATATCGTTCAAATTCTGCACCTTCCAGCACAAACTCTTGATATTGTGGCTTGCCCACAATATTATGATCTTGGTCCAAGTCAGGTTTTACACACATCAAAACTACGCCTTTTTTGATGTTAGTTCCGTGCAGTTCATTATGAGCCTCGGCGTATGCACACAGCTGAACAAAGTAATCGTCAATCCACTCGCGCTTTTTGGGCTTGTTGGTTTGCTTGTAGTCCAGTATTGATTGTTCATTTAGATGAATTCCTGCACCGTCTGTGGTGCCTGCATACACACCGGGAAAGTACAGTGGCACTTCAATTCCCCAAAATTCACTAACATTCACCAAGCCCTTGTTGATCACTTCTTCAGCCATGACATGACTGGGCCAACTGAACGGGTTTGATCCACGGGCAGGTATAGCACCTTCCCGAATGTATTTTTCAAGATAGGTATGCATTCTGGTGCCGCGATTGGCAGCTTCGGTGGTTATTTGCTGTGCTCGTTCTGCACCTACTGCACGCCGCCAGTTGTGTAGTGCTGCCCGACTTTCTGCACTTTTGGTTTGGTCTAGTATGGTGGTAACTGAGGGCAGTTTATTGCCGTCCGGTGTGGCGTAAAATCTCTTGCCATCTATTGTAACTCTCGGTATAGGTTCGTAATTGAATTTGTTTTTGTACATAGTCATGATAATGGCCAATATTTTTTTTGGCATGTTGTTGCATGTCAGCAATGATTGACGCCTTTGCTGGGTGGTGATACAATTTCTGCAGGCTGTTGATTATAGCATTTATTCGTTGTCCGGGCAATACACATTCATCATAGCTTTCATCAATCCACTGGTCAAATGTTACAAAGCCCAACTGTTTGAGATTCTGTAAACTGTGTTGACCACTTAGTAATAAAAACGGTTTTCCAGTGCGGAGGCATTTGGCTATTTTATCAGTAAACCATTGATTTTGATATTCGTCAGTTTCGGGTACAATTTCAATTTGGAATTGATTCCAAATTTGTGCATAATTGGCAGCGCCGGACCTGTAGTCAATTCCCTTGGCGTTGGGCATATCATTGTTGAACTGTCTTTGAGACATCCAATCAAGTTCAGTCTGATAATATTCAGACACTCTCTCGTTCAAGATACCTTTTGCTGCGTTTACAGGAAATGTAATAAATGCGTCACCCGGAAATGCACAATCCAAATCGTAAGCCAGCCGCAGTCTACTGATGCTGACTCTGCTGCCAGCTAACATACCAACAAATTTTGTCTGGCTGTTATCTCTGTTTACATCATTGGCAGATATGATTTTTCTTATAAATTCAAAAGCATCCAATGGATATGATATCCACTGCCATTGCGGCAAACTAGGGCTGACACTTAAAAAACAGATTTTATTGTCAGGTATGCTTAGTCCACGTTGAATCAGTTTAATCCAAGCTACCAACCCCGGGGCTAACACATCATTACCATCCGGTGCATAAAAATAAAGATTGTGCTTATCATAGTGTTTGACCAACTGATCTTCCACAGCTGGTAAGTTATCTATTATGTAATCTTTTCGAAGGATCCATCTAAGATCTATTAAAATACTTTCTGGATCAAAGGTCAATAGTCTTGACCCTTTGGGTGGGAGCAGCACCCAAGACCCATAATGTTGAGTGGGAATTAACATAAAATCTAAACTCTAAAACTTTCACCACACCCACAACGGTCGCGTTCGTTAGGATTGACAAATTCAAAGCCCTCATTGAGGCCTTGGCGCACATAGTCCACGGTAATGCCTTTGAGATACACTTCATTTTTCTTGTCAACTAATACCACAAAGTCTGCTTGTGCATAGTTTATGTCAGATTCTGAAGGTTTGTATTCTTGTACATATTCTAACACATAAGCCAAGCCTGAGCAACCTGTAGTTTTCACTCCAAGCCGAATGCCAGCATAGTCTTTAGCTTGCAGAAGTCGTTTTACTTTGGTATACGCACGATCAGTTAGAGAGATCATGCTTCTTTCTGTAGTCTTCTACAGCCGCTTTGATGGCGTCTTCAGCAAGGATTGAACAATGGATTTTGACAGGTGGCAGCGAGAGTTCTTTAGCAATTGCTGAATTTTTAATAGTTGACGCTTGCTCAAGCGTTTGGCCTTTAACCCACTCGGTAACGAGAGAACTGGAGGCAATCGCACTGCCGCATCCGTAGGTTTTGAATCTTGCGTCTGTGATGATACCATCTTTAACTTTGATTTGCAATTTCATAACATCGCCGCAGGCCGGCGCACCAACCATGCCAGTTCCCACGTGTTCGTCGTCCTTGGCAAAGCTACCCACATTGCGTGGGTTTTCATAGTGATCAATAACCGATTGACTGTAAGCCATATAATTTTGTTTCCTGTATCCAACCTATCAAGCAGTCTGTGCCAAACTTCTTGTGGAACTCATTCACCGCTTCAAACTGATTTTCTGCTGCCACTGTGGCAACATAACTTTTTGTCACATCATTTGCAACGTAGGTGACAGGAGCTTTCCAGTGTTTCATTGGCAGGTTCTAGTTCTAGTTATAGAACCATCTGCATATTGGGTTTCAGTCCAAGGTGTGCAGACAGAGCGCACCGGTTGTTGAACAACCACTGGAGGTGGTGGAACATAACCGTAATTGTAAACAGGCTCGTAGTAATTGCGTGTTAACGCATACCCAACTGCTCCACCAATTACCATGGGTGCTATCCAATTTCCGCGATGTGAATAACCGTGATGTTGTGCTTGAGCTGAAACAGCTACAATCGCTAACATGAGAGCAATGAGTTTTTTCATACGGGCCTCCTACAGCATAGTATACTATATTTAACGCCTTGCGTCAACTATTAGTTGACTATATTACATTGGTCGTTTCATAGCCGATTTGGCCATTTTGTTTACCACTTGTTGACTTTGTTGCACTGACAGTTTTTCTGGACCAATGTCGGCACCTTTGAATGTGACCATACCAGAATTTGGATCTAATGGTTCTAACACACCACTAAGTGGAGGTTGACTGATGACATCGCCAAGATTTTGACTAGTAATAGCAATACCCAGGCTTTGAGCAGCTGAAATAAAAGCCGTTTGACTGATTTGTTTTTGAGCATTTGTATCGTCTGCTCGACCTGCAAGAAAGTTTACCAACCCCACCAGTTTGTTGGGATCGGCCCCAGCACTGGACTGATCAACTTCAAAAATTCGCATTATCTCTTGGCGCGACCAAGTGCAGCAGGGGGAACTGCGGCTGGCTCATCTGGAGGAGGTGCAATTTCATCACCGGCCATGTCAGCAGCAGCGTCTAGGTCATCCATTCCAGCAGCAGCCATATCACCAGCAGGTGCAGGGGCACCGCCCATGGCAGCCATACCAGCATCAGGTGGAGGTGTTGTGCCGGTTACTACGCCAAGTGCTTGATCAAGTTGTTGTTTGGCACCTTGCAAGTTTTGCACCAGGCCGGTTAGAGCAGCAGTGGCGTCTGTGTTGAATTGAGCAGCTTGATCAATACCCACTTGATTCTTGATTGAATCAACTAGAGCAGGCAATTCTTTGAATTGCATTTCGCTGGCGTCTTCCAACATTGATTGCATTTTGTCAACCATGTCTTGTGCAGCCAATACCACTTGAGCTTGTTGTACTTCTGATTCTTTCAGCATGCGATAGGCTCTGCGCAGTCGGCTTTCAGCAGCCATCATAGCAGCACCGGCAACCATCTTTTGTTCGTCTGGTGTAAGGGTCTGGCCTTTGGTACTTTTGTCTAAAGCAGCTTTTAGCTTTGGATCTTTAACTGTTGAAGTAGCTTGTGATAAATTTGGGGCAGCAGGAGCGCCAGGAGCGGCAGGAGCGCCGGGAGCGGCAGGAGCGCCGGGCATGGCAGCTTCTCTAATTCTAGCAGTCAATGCCTGTTCGACCATCAATAGCTTGAGATAAGCTGGATTGCGTTCGCTTTGATGGAACGATGGTTGACGACGAGTCTCGCCTAGTACGCCACGCACACGCTTCAACATCTGTTGAGCTTGTTTGCCAGTGATTTGGTCAAACTTCATGCGTGAGCCAAAATAGCTTTCGAATACACGAGCTATTTGTTTAGTTGGCTTGGTTGCCGCTAGTTCTTGCAGTTTCATTTTGGAATCCCCTAAGTTGTATATATTTAGCCGAATTTAAACATTTTTCAAGTTCCTGATCCACCAAGGCATGCTGTTGAACCTTGGGTTGTAACTTGGTCAGCACTACTTCGCTAAATCCGTTGTTTCGGCTACGATCAGCCACTTGACGTCTACAGTATATGTCTGCTGACAGCGTTTGTTTTTTGGTGTCTAAAGTCTTGATGCTTTGTGCCAGTCTCAGCTGATTGTGATTGTCTGCCACACACCAACTGATTGCTGTGCGTTTGTTGCTGAAAGTGCCTATAAAATTATCGCCTGTGGTGTATACTTCAAAAGACTGATGAGATGGGCGCAAATGATATCGACCAAATGCCACATACCCGCCTGATTCATCATCCACAATCATGGTGTGGATATTGCGGCGAACTTCACGCTCGGCCCAGCGTTCTAATTTTTGTTCTTGAGTCATAGTTTAATCAAATGTGCAGCCGCCCAGCCTAGAGCGCCCACCAGGGTAACAATTATACCTGCACCCCAACTGATTAGCCTGTCGTTGTTTTTGGCATTGGATGCTTGTAACATGCCGCGCAGTTCAGCTATTACACCAAAAAGAGTGGTTATCTTTTCATCCATTGATTCCAGTTTGGTTTCTAGCAGACGATAGCGCTCAGCACACAATTCTACATGTGCCTCAAGACTTTTCTTTTCGATGTCGGTGGTATCGCTCATTGTTTGGTTCCCAGTCATTTATTTATGGTTTCAAACCACAAGTTTTGATTTGGCCCGTTGATGGTTAAACTGGGCTCAATAGCAGCAGATTCATCCAGTCCCACAACCATTGGTATGCCGGCACACTCATTCAGTAACCCATCTAGATTGTCAACGTCATTATTGGTAGAATATACCCCGGGTGTTTCCACACTGAATTCAAACTGCCATATACTATCCACACAGTGTGGTTCTTGCACAATGGTAGGTTGTGCTCGCAGGCTGATCATTTGCATGATAGTTTCCCAGTTGCGATGTTGATTCCTAGCACGGTTCCAGTCGTTTATATCGTTTATCAATCGGCCTGTGCGATCAGGATACGGCACTTGACTTGAGCGAAAGTGCCCAGTGATGCCAGTGCATGTACAATCAAATAGGGTCCGGCATAATATATTCATTCTGCGGGTATTTAACGACAAAGAAAAACCCCGGAGTTTTTAATTCCGGGGTATAAAGTTTACACTTTACTTCAGATTAAGAAGCAGCTAGTTTGAAGCCCAAGCTCTGGCAAGTATCCAACTGGAAGCCAGTGTATGTCACGTTAGCAGCAGCCAAGAAGATTGCTGTACTGGTTGTGGTAGGTGGATTGGCAGCTGAGTTACCAAAAGCACCTGTTGGGTATGTAGCAAAGCTGATAACGCCAACGCCGCCCACTGTATCAACTTGATACATTGCAACAGTAGCAGTTTGTTGCACTGCTTGAATCACGTTAGCCACATACTCTTGCACACCTTGTTCGGCAGCAATAGAAACGTTAGCAACAACGCGATAGAAGTCCAGTTTTGGACCTTGAGGTTGAACTGGTTGACCAACAACAGAAGAACTAGCAGCAACAGGACCGTTGCGTGTGTCTAATGCGAATACTGGTTGTGCGTCACCATTTACGGGGGTATAATATGCCATGATAAAAATCCTTTAAAGTTAGTGGTCCTGGTGGACCTGCTTTTATTTAGTCTTTTGGCAAAAATCACGCCTGTTGAGGATTGTTTTGGCCTCGATTTCTAGCAGTAAAATCAAAGCGATTAACAGCTTTGGCATAGCCTGCGGGAGTAGCCATTACCCAACCTTCGTGCCCGGGATCTTTCAAATCCAAATTACGCAACATATCCAGCTTCAAATCGTGTAGCAGGATAAACAAGGTAAAGGCAGCTGCCAGGCCTTCTGTGTTGCTGGCAGGACTTTTTAAATATTCCACAATATTGTTGAACTTTTTAGAAGTCACTGTACTCTGCAGGAACTGGCCAAAATCACCTATCAAGTTAGAAAAGTCTCCAGTATAACCTGCATAGTCTGGATTGATACGTTTGTTGATATAGTCCACACACAGCTTGGCCAAGTCTGTGATTTGCATGGCTCGCAGTTCTGCAGGATTGAACAAAGTATCAATGGCAGCACCCTTGCTGCGGCGTATTTGTTGAATCTGTTTGATCAATGCTGCTTGCTCTTTAGACTGTGCAGGATCTTGAGGTGTGATACCTTTACCATAAATTGGTTCGATCAAGAACAATCCCGGAACTTCATTAAATTTCACTCTGCTGAGTGGTTGCTTGGGCTCGCCTTGATCAGCATACATGGTGTGCATGGCAATGCCTGTGGTGCTGTTGCGAATTCGTTGGCCCAGTGCGCTCTTGGCAGGTATGCGGTATTGCACTGTGTTGGGTTTGAACACAAGATTGCCAGCTTGTTCTTCCCAGGGCTGTTCGGGGTAGTACAACAAGTCGCCTTTGACATAGCCACGGAAGTTGGTGGGTGTAGCTGCTTCTAACTGTGGCCAAAGATCAGCATACAATTGAACCAATTCGCCACGCTCGCCTTTTCTTGTGCTTTGTATTTGTGCCATCATTTGGGGCGAAGTAGCAAGTCCATCATATCCCTTGGCTTCAAATCCTGATCCGTCTGTAAGCACAAATTCTCCTGTGTCGGGCTTGCGGCCAAATATCACAGCAGGTTTGCCGTCCCATTTTACGCTAGTGGTCTTTTGTGGTGCTTCGGCAGCATGTTGAACAATGGCCAGTGCTTCGTCAACTCCGCGTGAGCCTTTGCGGAACACAAGATCTTCCAAGTGTTCAATACCTTTGGCTCTACCACCTACATTACCTTCTTCTGCTTCGTAGATTTGATATGGGTTTGTTTTTTCAGTTTCAATCAAGGGTTGCATGCCTTGATTTACAATTCTGTCACGCAGTTTTGCTAGGAAGTTTACTTCTGTATTTTCGTTAACAGCGCCAGGCTCTTGTAAACCTTCACGGCCCAGGTATTCACGGAAGTCGGCCAGCTTGGCATCGCGGTCCCGGTCACGTGCTAGAGCAGCATAAATGCTTTCCACATTCTTGAGATTTTCTCTAGTGGCCTTTGGACCCAACAAAGTTTTGGCCACATAGTCTGGATCCATGCCACCATCTACCAGTTGATTTGTTGTGCGGCTGAACATGCCATTTGCGCCTACTTTGAGTCCCAGTTGCTTGGCTATTGAACTCATCAGCACATTACGATTCATGCCTTTATAAGCACTATCTTCTGAACCGCCATAGTAGAACTGTCCCCAGTCCAGGTTAGGAAAGAACATGAAGTCTGTTTGAACATATCCGTTTTGAGGATTGCCATTAATGGGTGTGCGCAAGTGAACTTCGCCACCCTTTTTCACCCAGGCCTTGGGATCTTGACCGTGACTTACGGCCCATTGTGTGAGTTTTGCTGCCAGTTGTTCTTTGCTTATTTCACTGGCATCAACTGCCATGTCCATATCGCCCGAGGTGGGCTTGCGACCAGTTGATCCCAGCCAACGTTCACGTGGGAATTCTAATCCTGTGAGTGTTTCCAACCATTGTACTGTGGCAGGCACATCGCTTTGATTGATGCGGCCTGTTAATGGTCGGCCATCAGCATCTTTGAATACGTTACCGCCTTCTAGTAATCTCATTGAGTTTGTCCTTGTTTCATTCGACGATATAGCTGTTTGCTGGGATCAAAGTTCTTGCTCCAGATCAAAGATTCGGTTACTTTCTTAACATACGGGTTAACAGTAGGCAACGATGTGTTGGTAGTAGCAGATGTTTGTGTTGGTAATACCTGTGAGTCTTGAGTGCGTAAAATAGATGCAGCTACTGCCGCTATTTCGTTACCAAGTCCTGCAAGTTTCATTTGTTCTGTAGTTTGTTTAACAAGATCTGCCATGCGTTGTTTTTCTGCTTCATCTGCAGCAGGATCTTGTTCGAGATTCTTTTTCATGTTCAATGCGTTACGGTAATTGTTTTTTGCCTGCTGTTGCGCAGCCTGTTGCGTAGCCTGCCGGTCATTGACTGTTTTCTTTACCAGTTTTACAATGTTGTCAGTATTAATTTGTAAATTTGATCCTGCTTGATTGATCAAATCAGCGGCAGCTTTAATTTCATTCGGTGCAAGATTAGAAGGTTTCTGATTCAAAGTTTTTTGATTTAGCCATTCACGACTGAGTTGTGAAGCAATCGCAGCTTCTTGTTGGTTAATAGCTGTAGTACCTTGTCCCAATCTAGTAGCCATGTGGCCGCCAGGATGCCAGCCTGTGGTTCCACCTTGCTGGTCTAAAGGAATGCCAGCAGCATTCATTGTTTTGTTGGCAAAGTACTCTGCGGCATTGCGCATGAATCCTGCTTTACCTGGCGCAGCTGGGGCAGGTGCTCGGGCACCTTTTATTGTTTTCCAGTTATCGGTTGGTTGCGTTGCTCCTGCCGCAGGCTTTTGTGCAGCCTGTTGTCCAGCCTGTTGTGCTTGAAAAGCCTGAGCTTCTTTACTACCACCTGGTTTTACATTGAGGTTAGATGGAGTCCAAGGCTTCGTAACAGCCGCTGGTGCTGTTGCTGGTGTAGCCGCTGGTTGTTTTGCGGCTGCATCTTCAGCATCCCATTGATTAATTTTTGCTTGTAATGCCTTACCTTTTGGACTGGCATCAAATGCTGCCTGACGAGCCACGGCTGCTCGGCCTTTATCGGATATTGGCATACCAGTGTTGATATCATAGTTTCCTGCAGGTGCCGGCAGTGCTTGTCTATTGGTGATATCTTTGGCATCAACATCAATCACATTAGGATCAGATTGATTTGATCTGCTGGTAGCAGGTGCTACTTGACCAGTTTTGGGTGGTGCAGTTGCTGCGCCACCAGTGGGAATTGTTGCAAGATTAGTACCCGGTGCTTTTGCTACCGCAGTTGTTTGTGGTGCTACAGCAAGATTTGTGCCTGGTGCCGCCGCCTTGGGCATCATGTTTGGTGCAAATGTCACTTTGCTTGGGGCCACAGTCTGTTGTGGCATGGCCACTGTGGTTCTACCAAAGTTCACAGGATCAGTTGCCACATTCTTGAGTGGGCCTTCGTTTATATTGCGGCGTGTGATTTCATGTATCTGCATTTGTTCTTCTCACTGATCTGGCAAATTTACCCGAGTCTCTTGTACGAATAGCGTTAAGCAATTTGCGCTGCAAATTTTCAGCCTGATCAGCTGGAAACTCTGTATCAATTTGTTCTAGCAATCTAATAGCATTAGCAATAAGAGTGGCCGCACGATTTTCAATCAACAGGCGGCGATCACGCTCGATGTACAGATCGTCTAATTCTTCTAGTAAACTGCGGGTGCGTTTTTGCATCTGCTCAAGGGCCTTTGGATTATTTATTAATATTTTCACATTGAAGTTGGTAATTAAATACCCAATGAACAACTGCTTTTGCGTATTACCTTGGTACAGTCAAGAATTAGGACTTTGGAATACTCCATGTTGTTTGTTGCCACAAAAATACAATATTGATCAAATAAAACAAGATTTGCTCGATAACGTTCAAACTGTGGCTTGCAAAAAATGCTGGGATGTAGAATCTACAGGGAACAAAAGTCGTCGTCAATTTGAGAATGAGTTTTTGGATTATAAGTTAGATAGAGATTTAGATAAAATTCAGCAAGATTGTGCAGATTCAAATCACCAAACTATACTTTACCAAATAACCACTAGTAATCTATGCAATCAGGCATGTGTAAGTTGTGATAGCAAATTTTCAACTAAATGGGCACAAGTTGAAAAACGTATGAATTTACTTCCTAGTCCCCAATATCAAATTGATCTGGACCCTGCAAATATCAACTACCATTCAGCCAAACGAATTTCCTTATTGGGCGGCGAGCCGTTGTTTGACCCAAAAACTTTCGAAATCTTGCAAAAATTAATTGACCACAACAATACTGACTGTTTTATATCGCTTGTAACCAATGGAAGTATCAATCTAAAAGCGCAACAAATTGACCTGTTGATGCAATTCAGTGATCTTAACATTTGCATCAGTATTGACGGCGTTGGCAGTGTGTTTGAATACATGAGATGGCCCGGGAAATGGCTAGATCTATTAGAAAACATTGAGCAGTATAAATCCATAACAAAAAATATCAGTGTAAGTTACACAATTAGTTCATTGAACGCCATGTATTACAACAAAACTGTCAAGTGGTTTCAACAAAATAATCTAGCATACAATCACAATGTGGTTTCTGGTCCAATTTGGCTGTCACTGAGAAATATGCCGGTTGTATTGAAACAACATTTAAAACAACACAACAATTTTATCACTGAGTATTGCAATCTAACAGGAACAGAGATTGCATTACACACGCTGGCTCAGCAAATTGCCAAACAAGACCAAGCGAAAAAAACAGACATTAGAGACCACATGCCCGAGATAGCAGCATTTATTTTTGATAATTTATAAAGGCAGCAACTTCTGGAAAGACCGCCGCCATATTTAAGTTTCGGCGATGATCATTCTTTTGTAATTGTTCTAGGACTTTTTTCAAGTTATATTTTTGTGTTCCTAAAATTTTCAATTGTTGTATCCAAGGCTGACAATAGTCAAGTTTGGATATTAAATACTCAATCATGGCGTCAGGCATGGATTCTAAGCCGTATATACCAAATGCTTGATGTATGTATATTTCAATGTCATCACCAAATACAGATTTTGAAAAGTGTTGTTTGTGCCAATTGCACACATCGTCAAGTCTCAAAATATTCAAAATACTAGCAGTTACAGTCAACGATAACATACTATTGTGAGGCAAGTTTTTTTGCCACCAAAACAAATTTTCTTCAACTTCATTCCACTTGGCTGGATACCGCAAATATTCAAATTGATTGCCTATGCCATCAATGCTAAAACTTATTCGAGCAAATTTAAATTTTTCAATAAGTTCCTTGGTTGATTGATCAATGCGTTGCGTGCCATTGGTATTATACATCAATGTAATTTGACTCACATCTACATGCTCAATTAAATGTTGTAATATTTGTTTGTGAGTTAGTGTTAAAAATGGCTCGCCGCCCCACATGCGAATTTCTCGCAAGCGGGAAAGGTCAAGTGTGTGTAGTTTTGTTTTTATAAAATTGTCTATATTGGGTCTAACGTCAATGCCTTTTATCCCAAGTTCGTTCCTCCAGGTAGTGCTTAACTCTGGACCGCACGTTACACAAGCCAAATTGCATGTATAGTCAATATTGACGTCGAGATACTGAATGCTTGAATCGTATGTTTCTTTGCCATGCGTTTCGAGGTAACCCAATCGCATGCTTTTTTTGTTTGAATTTTCCTGTACAATACACTTAGCACAGAAAGATTTTGGTAAAGTATCTTGTTGATTTTCAACACGCAGTTGAGCTAAGTTTGGATGAAAAAAATTAACTTGATCTGATGTACGAATTAACTGGTCGGCCCAACAACACACCGAGTATGATAGTGATTGTCTGTTAATTTCGGCCAGCATTAATCCATGATGTATCCTAGGGCAATATTTGCTCATGATGTCTTGATCTTGCCTAATAACTGTTTGAGTTTAGCGCTCTGTACATCTGCTGTGACCTTGGGTGTTTCTATGTCAAAACCTTCTCGGGCCTGTGGTCGGTCCCAAGGTGGAGCCTTGGCATCATCTGCGGCGGCTGCACTAACTTGGCTTTTTGCTTTGATCGAGTCCATGATACTTGAGCTGGGCTTTTTGCTAAACCCGTTTTCGTTATCATCCCCGCCTTCATCAGTAATGCGCATGGTTTCAATGTTGTACTCCAAATCAATCTTTTGACCAACGCCGGTCGAGCTTCGAGACTTCATACACTGGATCTGATACTTGCCACGCTCTTTCATTGCACGACTTGTAAAAATACCAAACACATTATCTGCTGTGTTAATCTTTGAAATACCACCTGATATATGGCTGTGATCAAATTCAATTTCTTCCACCGCTGATCGATTCAACTGCGATGCTGTTACCATCAAGATACCCAGCTCTTTGGCCAAGTTGCGCAGTTCTTCACTCACATACTTGTCCTTTACAAACAAGTCATTGGGCGAGACTTTGGCACTCACAGGCATCAGCAAGTCCAAGTAGTCAATCATTACAAAGTCTACTCGCTTGCCTGTTTGAATTTGATACTCTTTTAAATAAGCACGAATGTCATTGATGTTGCTTTGTGCAGGCAAGCCTTTTACTTGATAGTTACCTGACTTCTTGGCCACCAGTTTGACCTTGAGTTCTGTAGTATCAATGTCCTTGCGAATGTCCTTGGTGCTCATGTTGGTCAACATAGCATCAGTTCGCAAGCTAGTAAGTTCTTCTGAAAGTTCTAGCGTGATGTATACACCACTTAGTCCTTGCTGTAGCCAGTTTAGAGCAATGTTCATCATCACAAGTGATTTGCCTGATCCTGATCCCCCGGCAAAGATATTGAGTTCACCACGACTGAATCCGCCATACAGCAGTCGATCCAGTTGCGGCCAACCTGTGCTTACTTGTCCGCCTGAGTTGAAGTATTTCTCAATGCGACTCTTGGGATCAGCAAAGTAATCTGTGCCCATGTCTTTGGTAAGCGATATTTGCACTGCATCTTTGATGAGTTTTTCAACCGGATCATATTCGCCTTTTTCAAGCAGGTCTGCGGCTTTTAAAATAGCTCGCTCTAGTTCCTGGCGTCGAGTAAATGCTTCAAACTCGCCCATGAACCAGTCAAAGTGTCCTTCATTCAAGTCCGGTACGGCTGCCAATTTAACGCCTGTGGTGGCTGAAATTTGCATGCGGTCTGGTAAGGTCTTATGGTTGTCTGAGTGTTCTTTGATAAACTCAGCCGCAGGTCTCAAACTCTTGTCAAAGTTCTGCGGGTTGTAGATGTTTTGAACACGCACATAACTCTGTGCGTCCTCCAACATCATTTCTAGAAATAGGCGTTGGACATCAAGTCCGTAATCTTTTAGCATGAATAAATTCCAAGTATGCAGTAAGTGTATCTAATGCTTCAGCGGGTGTTGGTGGTTGAGTGCGCTGTGTGTAACATTGTTGAAGTTTTGGTAACAACGATTTTTTGAAAAAATAGCGATTGCCTTCTGGTCCGTGATGCCCTCCTGGTGCGTCAGAGTCTGCTGGGCGGTTCACTCCAATGTTTATGTTGTAATAGGTTTTGTCAAACACAATGCATTTTTTGTGCTCTTTGCAATAGGTCGAAACTACTCGGCCAGGCTCCCAATCGTCAACGTGGTCAAAATTTCTACTGAGATTTATGATCATGTAATTAGCGTTGAAGCTATCTAGCCATTGTGTTAGTAAAAAAATTTGACGCAGTGCTTCTGTTTCAATCCATCTGCGATTGCTGTGCAGGATCAATTCTCGGTCGCCACCAAAATTTTGCATGCTAACCAGTCCACGATGTTCAGGAATCTCAAATGGGTCAACTTGCCAGGTGCTGGTATTGAAATTGTGTCCCTGGTATAGCGTGTCTACATCCTCATCAAAAACAGTAATACGCTCCAACGGCGGAATGCCTACAAATATCATGTCATTATACCAGTCAATTTCTTCAGACATTCCTATCAATAGCTGTTGAACAGATGCAAAACTATTTCCTATGCGTGAGCAATTCATTACTGTGTTTGCCTCTAGTGCTTGAGCAGCCAGGCCCCAGAAACTATCTGCAGGTTTAACGTGGAAGAATGGAGCGGTATAGCTGTCACCAAATACCCAGAGTTTACTGTATTTTTTTAACAAGTTGTTTCTTCCTTAGTTCTATCTTGATCTTGCTAGTTTCTCTGGCTGCCATTATAGTTAGTAATGTGCCAATACGCCCTAGCACAATCACAGCATCATTGACATCTTTACAGCCTTCCGGCCACTCAGGTATACTTACCGCCCAACCCAACTCAACAGCACGATCAATCAATTCTACACCTGCTAGGTCTTGATCAGGTACCACAGTTATGTCTCGACTCAAGTTACGTATCAATCTAGCTTGTGCGTCACTTATGGTATTATGCATCACAGCCACACCACCAATGCTGAGTGCATCAAATATGCCTTCTGTAACTATCACGTTGGTCCAGTTGTTGTGTTGTAAATCTGTGCCAAACACATAGCCTGGCTGACTGTCTGAAATGAACTTGGGTTGCTTGTTGTCTAAGAACCTGCAAGTGTATCCTACAATTTTGTTATCGTAGGTGAATGGTATAACCACATGCGGGCGTGTCCAATGAATGCCATCATTTTTTATCTGCAACATCATGGGAAAATCTTCAGGCACACGTCTACCACGCACATAATCCCAGTATTGCTTGTGACCTGGTGTTAGCAATTCAGCATATGGTGGCAAGTCTCGTTCTTCAAATGTGATGCCGTTCAGTTGATTCCAAGCCTGTTGTCGATCTTCCAGGATGCCATGGATACTACGATGCCGCAGACTTTCAAGATTGAGCATTTCAATCTCATTATCCGGCACACCCATCCACGACAGCAGTCTACGAGCTTTGACACTTAGAGTCCTGCCCATGATAAAACTGGCTGTGTAGGCACAATTGAAACAGTGATAACTCCAGCCTGCCTCTGTGGCTTTGAGTCCGCCACGTCCTCTTGTGTCTTTAGTGCTGCCATTGTGCTGGCAGCAGACCGCATTGAAACTCGACCAACCTGATGGTGTGGGTTTTCTTTTGGCAGGTAGATACGCAAGGATGTCAAGCATCTATACAGTATAGCAGATTAGCTGTACTAAATCAACGATATTGGAGGTTGGTGATATAACCAGTTGTGATCAATACTGTTGCTGCAATGGTGCCTTGGTACTGGATTGGCAAGTAACCTGATCCGCCATTGGTGACAGTAATTGCGCCAATCTGTCCATTACCAACGGAGGTCACAATGGCTTCTGCACCTGATCCATTGCCTAAGATTTGAACTTTAGGCGGTGCCACATAACCTTGACCAGAGTTGTTTACAGTGATACCTGTGACCACTCCGTTGGTGACTTGTGCTGTAGCTGATGCACCAAACCCTTGGCTATTGTTGAATCCAGCTCGAATCAAATTGTAAAAACCCACAATATTAAAATACTGGGTGGAAGTTTCATTGAAGAATTCAAAACTTTCAGTTACATCGTACCAAACTGATTCATAGGTGTCCGCGGCTTGAAACTTAATGGTTCCGGTATAGTGATCCAAGTCCATTTTAACTGTGGTCAAACTTTGCCCACTGGTCGGAATATGACTTGAATAGAATTCTGTAAGTTGTGTGGTATTTACAGGCTGTGGTGTTAACGCCCAATCAGGCCAGTTTGTGGGACCAGGTTGCAGTTGTTGTGCTTTGCCGTAGATTGTGGGAATAGTTAACATCGGACTAGGCACGAATGCAGGCAACACACTATTCACGATATTGCAATCTGCTCTGGCACCCGAATTGGCATCTACATAAGCAGCCTGCACATAGTCGCCTGCTGTGCGCTGTATGCTGTAGCTGCCTGGTTGTGCTGTGATGTTAATGGTGTCTGCATTGTCTAACACCACTTTTACCCGGCCTAACGTGGCACTGAGTGTGACCATGGGCTTCTCAACCAGCAATTGATCGCCGGTTTGATTCATCAATCTAAACACAAAACTGCTGCCTGTAATGTTTACAGGCTTTTCCTCTTGATTGATAAATTCAAACAGTAGAACATTGTCTACGCCTTTGTTTACGGTTAATTGTTTTGCATACACTGGGTCGTACCTCGCTGTGAAATATCCACCACTGGTGTCAACTAACAAGACTTTGGTAATTTGCTGGTATAAGTAAACGGTGGTTGAATACATAGGATCCTCAAACAATATTTATGGGTAATGATATCTTTCAAAAGCTGGCGGTGAAATATCCGTTTATAACTCTGTGCGTGTATGCCAACGAAGAATACGTAGGTGTGGTGCAAAATAGAGATGATGCTGTCACAACCATCTATGATTTTGGTGCTATACTAACACAAGATCTCAAGCTAGAATATTTGGAATTAGCAGCCACTTGGTGGTGGGAAAGCAATCGTAGTATACCTATAAACATCTTCTTGCGTGGTGAATGGGATAAGTTTCGTCCTACCTTACGCACCTTTTCTAACAAAGACCTAGAAATTTTGCACGGACCAGCTTGCAGTTTGATGGACATCGCTCGCAAGAAAACCAAACGAAAATCAATCACACTTGTGCGGCGTCTTGATTGAGCAAGTTCATGTGTAATGCTACCAAGGCAGCGTAACTTATACTGTGCGACTTTTTGAATGTGTATCCACGCGAATCATCCCCATTCCATACTTCAGCAAACACGTCAGCCCAGGGGCGATTCTGCAAGTGTGCTTTGCCAGGGCGAATAACCGAAATAAATGCTGCCATTCTGGGAATAGAATCTGGCTGCATGGACACCATCAAGTCTGTGTAATTTCCCACATGCACTAGCTGACTAGCCCAAGCAATATCAGTCCACAGTCTCTGCCACGGTGGCGTGGCTGCCAGCATTTCTACATAGTGTGCAGGATCACGGATCAACTGATACACACTCATGTTCAACAGGTCTATCTTGAAGTATCCACGCTGTTCTGCTGACTCATAGTCTATGGCTGCACAGCCGTTGGGTATGTCTCGAGGAATGTCTGTGATATAGATACCTGAATTGTGTCTACGCACTTGACCTTGATGCAGTTGCCGTGCGGCAGTGTGTTGAATCAGTTTCAACACAGCCGATCTGTCCGGCACATCGATGTCAATGTCTGCGCTCATTTAGTAGTAGTATCGCAAAGTGCAATCACCACTTGCAGTTTTTCTCGGGCCAGTTGCATTGCTGCCAAGGCATCTGCCACTGTGGGATGCTCGGCTGCCAGGGCAGCAATGCGCCATTCTTCATCACGCTTGGCTCGCGCCCAATCCAACAGGGTTTCGGCATCTGATGAGAGAGCGATCATAGGATGTGATGAGTGAAGTTGTTGCCAGGAGTTGCCGTCATTAATTTCCAAACAGTTCATGCTGGCGCTCCATCGTACCATGCCTGCACCGCTGGCACCTGGACTGATGTATGGATTGGTGTGCATGCCACCAGACACTTGAATGTATTTGCTGCCGCTAATATTTCTAATCATAATGCAATTATAGCCACAAGGCCAATGTAAGTCAACTGATGTGCCATCTGATCCAGGCCTAGATGTGCCCAGAAGCTGGGATTCTGAAGGTCTCGATTGCCCCAGTTCATTTTGGCCCAATCAATGTGATAGTGAGCCACAGCGTCTATCACGCCCATCATAATGCTGGCTGGCCAATATGCAGGACCTACTACCAAGCCCACACAGGCAGCGGTACCAATACCGTGTTTGAGACTGTGTCGCATGCCCAGCCAGTGACCGTAGATGCCTTTGTGCCTGACTTCTACCATATCTTGATCCACAAAGTCAATGTACCAGTGTTTGATCTGTAGGAGTATGAGTGTTAAAAATATCACTGTTGCCATGTTACCACCCTGCCTTGCTCAATATGTCTTTGGCGTATTCCTGATCAGCAGGATAATTGTGAAACTTTTTCTGCCACACATCTGAGTCAATGTAAGGCCATACCATGCTGATCTGATCAGGAGTGAGTTCACCCAAGAACTTTTGCCCTGACTCTGAATTGTAAATCACCCAAGGTGATATCCTGCCTGTTGTGACTGCATAGCACATGGCTGCGGTGCTGCCATATCTCAAACAGTCCTGTGGCTGTGCTGAATTCTTCTCTGCCCAGTCCATGCCAAACTCCACTGCTCGTGCTAGTGCATCGTTCACATTCTCCACGGGCAAATGCTGTATGAGATATTCTGTGTACAGTTGATCTGATGCCCAGCGGTCGATCTTTTTGTTGTTCTTCAACAGCCACTCAAGAAACTGTTTGGGGTTGATGGTTCTTGTGCTCACACAATAGCGGCCAAACTTCACAAATGCGCGATAGTAAGGTGAGTCTGCAAAGTCATCAAACGTTTTAAGTTTAGCTGACCCTTGGCTCATTTCATAAAAACGTATGTAGGCTTGAAAGCCCAGTTCCACACCACGCTCTGCTCGTTCCTGTCTACGCCGTTTGGGCTCACACACATGCACTGCCAACGAAGTTTCTTTGACAAAATCTTTCTTGCAGTATTGGCACTGTGTCATTTGGGATCTTCGCCAGAGTCTTTAATGTATTGTTTGATTTCTTTGTCTGACACAATCTGCATCATTACTTCTATTTCGTCGTCTTTGTAGTGCGGATACATTGCTGTCAATGCTTTGCGTTTGGCACTGGCGCCTGGTTGTTTTTTCTTAGGAGCAATCCACGGATGTCTATATTCGCCTACCCCTGGACCAACTGTGGTAGCCAACAACCATTGCAATTTGGGATGTTTGCTGATGGCAAAAAAATGCTTGTTGAGATTTTCATTACAAGATTGCAAATAGTATTGTTCTATATTTTTGTCTCTAGATGAATTGCCTACTTGCACAGCCGAGCTCCAACGAATCATCAAGAACGTTGAAAACTTCTTGCGTTCTTCAGGAGTGAGCTCGTCATAAAAATCTCTATTCTTGAGATCCAGTTGACACATTTCGTTGCTGATATGTAATTTATCGCTCATTTAGTTTTGGTCAGTTTGTAGATCATTATAACACGATTTAATTCATCTTGTAAAGTGGGATTGGTTCGGGCTGCGCGACGAATCTCGCCCCACAGCTTGTCCCCCATCAAGTGATCGTGCAAGGGTCTACCGTCCGAAGTTCTAGCATCGTATTCGATTTTGTGACCAGTCACAGGATCATATGCATAGCCCATTAACTTACGATCAGCAGGATCAGCACCAAACTCTCGAGCATACACTTCATTGCCCACACGTTCGTATATGTATGTGGCACCCGGCTTAAGGCTGCCCATATTGATAGCCGTATTGCAAATGCGCCCAACGCAAGAATCGCTCTAGTCCTTCACGGTCGTCGGGATAACTTTCCAGGTACACTCTGGCCAGTCTATTGATAATTTCGAATATTTGGGGTTCAGTATAGGGCATTACCAGGCCTTGTTATAGTCCACAATCTCGCAATTGCGACTGACGTCTTTCACAAAATACACACAGTCAGGATCTGCCCCGTCACTTACAGGCACAGCCAATAGTTGACCGTTCTTGAGTTTGGGTGCATACCATGATACCTCATGATACACATCTAGGATTTCAATTTCTGGAAAGCTGGGACGGAAACTGGTCAAGGGATTGAACTGGAATACTTTGAAGCCACGGTCATTTATTGACGTTAGTGGCAACACTTCCAAGTCGCCTACATCAGGTTCACCAATTAAAATCTGCCAGTCCATGGGCATCTTTATGGTGTGCTCTCCAATGCGTAGCACAAGTGCAGGAGCGTTAAAGCTCTCTAAAAAGATCAATGGTATAAAATGATAGTCAGGTTCTGCTGGATTTGAATTGTCTAATATTGCAAAACGCATGTCATCTACTTCTTCAGGCAGGTGATCTAAATCGTAGGTGGCATTGTCTAGTGTAAGTATTCTCATGTTGTCATTTTACTTGATTTGTGGCAGATTGTCAATGACTTTGCGATGAATATTTGCAGCCACTTGTTCTTGTGTGGCACGGTCTGTATGAAACGGCGAGTCAAATGTTGGATTGGCTCCGCTAAAGTCAATAGCAACTTTGCCAATATCCTCGGCAGCAAAACACAATGGTAAAATTCCAGCGTTAGCAATTCTGTCATGCCAGTATTCAAACAACCAATTGTCTAGTGTTTGTTGTAGATCATAATCAAACAACTCCGTCATATACTGTTTGACAGCCTGAATTTTCTCTGGGGAGACTATGGAACGATTTTCCAATCCTTCAGCTACTGTACTCAAAATTGGAGCATTTAAATTGCCGGCCCAGGGCTCATGTGTACTAACCATATGCGGATTAAAATATACAAAATTTTTCAACCCCATCTCAGGAAAAAATTGATTGTTTGTTCGAATTGTAATTCGACTTGCCCAGGTTGTATGATAAACAATTGCATTAGGCCGGTGCTTTACTGCTTCTTGCAATTGAAATAATATTCCGGTGTTGCTGAATCCACCATGCGCAAAATGCAAAACTTTGTATCCATAATGATCTTCAAGAATTTGACTAAAGTGAGCACGACTACCTACATATTTCAATTCCTCTGTGCATGCCGCACAATGACTTTCGCCACACACTGCAATGGTTATTTTATTTTCATCCATTCTAATTTTTCCTGAGTAAAGGGGTAGTTGGCTTCTTTGTAGAATTGTTTGCGCTTGGTCAAGTGACGCTTGGCAAATTTGCAAGTGGAAGTCACATCCCAAATTTGAACATGATCTTTGTCTTCGGCTTTTCTTATCCCACGTCCAATACTTTGGATAACGCGGACAAAACTTTTCCCGGGCTCCACAAGAACCAAATTAAAAATCCTAGGGATATTAATACCCACAGCGGCAACACCATAGGTAGCCACAATAATCTTATCAACGCTGTCAGCCACTTCGTCATATTCTTCTTGTCTTTTTGTTCCTTTTGTTGCACCGCTAACAAATACAGATTTGTCACCTAGTCTTGCAACAAGTTGTCGACCACACTCAGTTCTGTCTACTAATACAAGTGTGTTGCCTGTTTCATTCACATGGCGTATGAGTTCACTCATAGCATCTAGTCTGCCCGACTCTTCCAACAGGTATTTAAGCTCGCTTTGGTAGTTGGAGTATTCCACGTGATCTTGCAACTGCACAATGTTCACATGGCACTGCGCCAGCACCCCTTGTTGTTGTAGTTCATTGGCTGACAGTTTGCTGATAACCGGTCCAAGGCTGACCAACAGTGCTTGGCTTTCAAACTTCTCTTTGGGCACAGTACCAGTCAAACCCCAACGAATTGGCACTCTAGCCATCACCGTGGTCAACAGTGTTTTGAGTGCATCCGCTTTGGCCATGTGTACTTCGTCTACCATCACACATACCACATCTTCAATAAAGTCCTGGATGGTGGCTTCACCTATGCCTGCCTTGGTATTCTTCAGTAGTACATTAAGACTCTGCCAAGTGCAGATGGTGTGTGTACAACCATGTTCTTTTCTATCGCCAAAGTAAACACCCACATCCAGGCCAAGATTCACATAATCTTTTTCTGTTTGTGTCACAAGACTCTTGTTGGGCACAATCACAATTGACCTGCCATATGGCTCGACGCTGGCACTCAAGGCTGCTGTCATTATGGTCTTGCCTGCACCTGTGGCCACTTCCTGTATGCATTGCGGATTGGTTAAGAAGTTGTTCACAATCTCCACCTGATAGTCGCGCAACAAGATAGGCTGTCCTTCAGCAGGATGTCCTTTGGGCCAAGTCTTGTGTGCAAATGTTTGTTCGGTAACTTGAGCAAACTCAAATGTAGTTGAGTAGTCTCTTTGATCATCCAATTCGATGTCGTAGTTGTAGCGTTCTAGGATGGGCATGATCTCTGGCAGGAGATTGGTATATGTGCTACCGCCCAGTTGGAAGTAACTGACTTTGCCATCCCACCTTCCCAGCCTCACTGCTGGTAGGTATCTTGCATACGGCACATCATACTTGAACGCATTGACCAGAGCCTTGCGCACATCCAAGTCAATGCCCTCTAGCTTGATGTTTACTTCATCTCGAATCTGTATGGTGCATCTTTTCATTGTATGTTTACTTCAAGCACCCGTTGCTGGCGTGCTATTTGTGTTATAAGTTCGTTGGTATCACCTGCGAATTCCAAATCTGCAACAGGAAAACGCAAGGGTCGTGCTCTTGCATTATACACATTTGTTATATGATGAGCAAGAAAAAAATCTCGATGTTGCTCAATATATTGTTGCATTCTTGGCTCTTTAGAAATTAGATCTTGATCAAAGAAGGCCACATTGAAATCGGCACTGTAATGACTGAATGGGCGGAATGCTTCGTCACCTATATATGCATCGTTATCGTGCGCCAAGTCCTCAACTGTTTTTCCAATTTCACAATAGTTGAGATACACAGTTCCAAATTTAATTTGCGTTTCTCCCCATTGCATGAGTTGGTAAGGCTCGAGTGTTTTTGTTTTGGGCATGCCAAACCAAGTGCAAACAAGTCTTGGTTGAGCACCTTCGAGCACAATTTCACATCTATGCACAGCCAGATTCAATTCAGCCAGTGCCTGTCTCACAGCCACAGGCGCCTGTTGCCAGTATTCTGATGTTTGTTGATCTAGCAGACCGTGAAAGCGTTCAAAAATGTTGTGCATGTAATTGAGACTGTCTTGGCTCCAATCAAACTCACGCTCAATTATGGTATCATGTTGGTTGATTGTTTTGATACATTGTTGGATCATAAGTTCGGCACGCTGGCGCTCTTCCAAACAAGAACCAAAGCCGTAAAATCGATCTGGATGGTCTAAAGGATAACTGCCGCGGGCATGCATACGCTCAACCCACAACTCAGCAAGCGGAGTTGGTCGTATTTGAAATTGTAGTTCTAGGCCTTGGCTTAGATGTATCAGCAGGTGTTGCGGCATTATAACAGTATATACTTACCGACGAAAAAAGTCAAAAAGACAGGTACCGTTTTACGGGTACCTGCCATAAAGCCCGGGCCGGAGCCAACCAATGCCCGGGGTAACCTTGGAGGGTTAATCTTTTGAGTTGACCGATGTCTTAAAAAGGAAGCCGCACAGGACAGTGATGCCCCAGGCCTGCAACCAGGTGACTTCTTTAACAGAAGGCACTGCATCGACCAAGCAACCATTCCACAGCATGTACACAGGCCAGCTCAGTAAGAAACTCAATAACAGAACTCCCATAATAGCAATCACAATTGCACCAACAAACACTGCAAATTTTTCCATGTCACGCTCCGTAGTATTCTAAACATTTAACTGTGAAGCCTGCTTCACGCTGTTCATCTGCTTCGTACTCGGTATCCACTGAGTACAAGTACAAGTCTCCATCCCATATTTCGTACATGTTAGGCTCCTGCGGGTTTCATAACAGTGGTCTCTGCCAGGCGCTTCCAGTTCAATACTGACATCTTGCGCAAGTCTGCAATCTTCAACGCCATACGCAAACTCATCTCACGCAAACGATTTTTATTCTCGTCCATGAAGGCGATGATCTCGTCTTGCACACACTCGTCAAAGTCGTAGTCTGCAAACAACACACCGTCCTTGGCAATCTGCTTGATACGCAACACCTTGTCACGCATGGTGTCAAGTGTCAAGTCCAAGTAGTGGCACCGGCTCTGCAATGCATCCAAGTGGTCCCGCAATTTTTGCGAGCGCATGGTATCAAACTTCAAGTTGGTAATAAAAATTACCGAACCCTTGAACTCAAAACTGTCCGGAATGCCTTCGCTTCGCAGAATGCGACTGTCTGACAACCAGGAGATCTTGCGCTTCTTGCCAGAGTCCAGGGCACCCTTTAGCAAGTTAAGAGCAACGTCATCCAACAGGATTGAGTCACAGTCATCAAACACCAACACACAATTGGGATCTGAATACTTGTACAGGGTCTGGTACAGGCCAATGGGACTGGCCGAACCTTTAACAACCTCGGCCTTAAGGCGTTTGCTAGCCAGCTTGTCAAACAAACAGGCCTTGTCAATCTCTTGCTCCACACCATAGCTCTTGCCCACGCCAGGAGGGCCACTCACAATCATAGCACGGATGTCGCCGCTCACGCAGGCCTTGGTCATCTCATGCAGGATATCAAAGCGCTCACGGATACGATCCATGGCTTGCTCATCGGTCTCTGCCACCACAGTGGGCTTGAACTTTACAGTGTTTTCTTGCACATGCTCTCCTGAAGTATACTCAATGTCCGAAATGTTTTCTACCTTGATGCGGATGGCATCAGGGCAGTTGGGAAAGGTACCATCATTTTGCACGGTGACATAGCCACCTTTGGCACCAGTTTGAAACCCGCTCACCAAGTTGAACACTTGGTTTTGAACAGTTTTGTTGCGGTAAACGCCGCGAACGATACGAATTGCACTCATGGTTGGCTCCTTAGTGTGCTGTTGAACTTTGCTGTCTATGTGTGTATTATAGCAAATTGGCAATTATTGGTCAACCTTATTGTTCCATTGGATCACCAAGTGCATAACTGGTAATGTATTCTATTACAAAAGTTTTACCTTGATGTGCTTGCAGGAAATTATCAAGTGCTTGGATGTTGCGAAAAAGCAACGAACTATCTACTCTATACATGTTTAACTCCTTATGCCACTATTGTAGCAGATTGCCATTTATTGGTCAAGTCCCGTTATTCTGGCAGGTTATGTAATACTATCGTATACACTATTAAACACCTGCTCTGTAGGCACACCATGTTGCTCATAGCCCTCAACCACCATGTCAAAATAGCTCTGGTCGGGCAGGCTGGGTTCATTGCCGGGTTGCATAAAGTAACACTCTGCAACAACCACTCCACCACGATGCTCCACTGCAAATTGGCCACGGTTGTAGTACCATGGAAAGCCTTCCAGGCGGTCCAGGCTGTTCAAATGAAACTCATCAATGCGCCACAGCACACCGTCCACATAAGAACCCTTACACGGCACCACATCAGCGTGAATGGCAAAGCGGAAGGCATGATCAATCAGGCGTGCGTGACCCAAGCTCAGTGCGCCACGACAGCGCGAAGCCATGCCCTCACGGTTGGTATTCATTCCATAAGCAAAGTACAGCAAAAGTATTACCTTTTTAAGATTTCGTAAAATTGTTGATTGAGCGCATCCATCTCGCTTTGATCCACATAGAAGTCAGTGCGCGGGTCATAGTATGCGCCCTCTTTGGGGTCATAATACAACACTCGGCCAGAGAAGTTGAACGGGCCTTCTAAACCTGGACGGGCTCCGTATTTTTCACGTATGTTATCAACTTCAATAACCTTGTACCCCATAGCGGCTCCTTGTTGCTAAGTCCTAATTATAGCAAAACGGGAATTATTGGTCAACCTAAGTCCAAAGTTGTACAATTTTAGGATCACGTACCTCATGCGGTTTGGGCTGACCGTGAAACACTATGACACAGGTTTCTGAGTCAATTGCGGCACCGGTACCCGGCATGCGAGGCACACGCATGGGAAAGTCAAATCCACCATCGGCCACTTGCCAGCGATAACTTTTGATTCGGTCGACATCAAGGTATCTGCGATTGTTGTAGTCAATGGTGACATTTAGATAGTCTTGATCGCCTGGGTACTGCCGCACTACTTTGGTCACGTCTTCTGCTTTGAATTTTTCCCATACCTGCTGGTAGCGTTCTACATTCCACCACATGATACTGCTGTTGATTCCCGACAACGTAGGGTTTTGTAAATATCTAAAATCTTTTATGGTCCAAAATTTTTCTGTGTCAAGGTGTGTGATCCATGTTATGTCTCCGTTGATCACAACATCCAAATCAAAATACAGCAAATTACCCGAGTGGTGTTCAGGATTAAACAACTGCATTTTGTACCACCAGGATCGTTTAGGGCCGCTGATGCCTGCCCAATCTTCCAAACAATGCTTGATCATGTGTGGTGGCACTGATCTATCGTGTTCAGTGTAAACGTGCATTCTGCAACCGACACTCAAGTGTCGGTTTAACATGTTGTACAGACGTTCAACATATATCCAGTCATACCCAGTTCCGTGAATAACGCAGGCACAGTCAGTCATTTGGTCAGTGCGGGTTCTATTCTTTTTAGCCATGTTCCTCTTTGCAATTCTTCTACAGTGTATTCGGTATGGCAAATCTGTGTGAGCCATAGTTGTCGGTCTTTTTCATAAGGCTGTTCGATGTCACTAACCCCTACCGCCACAGGATATGCCAAACTGGTCAATTCTACCACTGGTCTTACCCCTGCTATGGCTGCCTGTATGCCCGGACCTGAATTGAGGTTGACTACAGCATGACAATCAAAGTGCATGTCATAACTGTCATATGTGTTGGCTAACTTTTGCGGTGATTCAATAATCACACCCGGCGGCAAGCTATTTAACAACAGTCTACAGCGTGGATGCGGACGTATGGTGATAGGACGGTCTGTGTTGTTTCTAAGAATACCAATTGTGTTATTGACCCAGTCAGTCATGTCAACACCAGTAACCTGTAGACTGCGATCATGTTGTGCGGCAATCACAATATTGGGTTTGCTACCAATTTGCTTGGCCAAACTGATCTTTAGTTTGGCAGGTCGATCCCAGTCTAAATTGTCCAAGTGGCCATAGTAGCCTTGTGCAGTAATATTGTTTACTGCAATCTTCCAGGTGTTACCGCGATACAGCGCACCTACTTCAATTATGACCACTGGCTTGCCTTGTGATCGATAGTGCTTGTATACTTCTTGGTTAGGCGCCATTCGGCCTGCCCACAACACCGACCAAATCACAGCCGCATCCGATTGCATTGAATTCTCTTGTGTTTGTATGCCGCGGGCTTGAAAATAATCCAGCACTGCACTCATTACGGGTCTGCTGTTTTGAGCACATTGAGAAGGAAAATAGGCTACGTTATTGATCATAAGTATGTGAGATGAAATACACTGTAATTACCACGTTTAATGCAGATGGTTATGCAAAGTACGGCCAGCGCATGATCCAAACATTTTTGCAAAACTGGCCAGTTAATCTGGTTGTATACGCAGAAGGCTGTAGCGTAAACGAAACTGCACCTAATCTTCTAGTACGTGATATTGCCGTGGTCAACCAACTAACTGCATTCAAACAACAGTGGCAGGGCGTTCCCCGAGCCAATGGCGATGTAAGTGGCGATCCAGTTAGATCAAAACGCCGGGATGCTGGCAAAGGATTCAAATGGGACGCTGTTCGTTTTGCTCACAAGGTGTACAGCATTTTTCATTGTGCCAAACATGCTGATACTGATTGGTTGATCTGGATGGATGCAGATACTGTATGCCACAGTCCTATAACTGTGAAAGATTTAGAAAACCTGTGTCCAGAAACAAGTGATTTATGTTTTTTAGGGCGGCGTAGCAAATATACCGAATGTGGACTGTATGCCATGAATCTTAGCAGACCCGGCACGAGAGATTTTTTAACTAAATTTCAAAAGTATTACGATGACGCCGAACAAGGTATTTTTACACTGGACGAATGGCATGATAGTTTTGTTTTTGATGCTGTTCGTCGGCAGACTAGTTTACACGAGTTGGACTGGAGCAGCCACCTAATCACAGGCGAAGGTCATCCATTGATCAATTCAAAGTGGGGTGCATACTTGGACCATCTCAAAGGTGATCGCAAAACATTAGGCAGAAGCAAGCCCAAAGATTTGAAAGTAATTAGACAAGAAAGTTATTGGACCAACTTAGATAGGTGTTAAATCGTTGCTCCATAGATCTGGAAATTTCTTAGCCAATACTACCAGATCTGGGTCCAAGTCATTAACTCCTATTTTGGTTGCTCGCATACCACCTTTTTTGATCACGGTGTTATAATGCCCCGACAGCATGCCTTGAGCAATTTCACTGCTTGATTTTTTTAATTTGTCTGTCCACCCCGGTCCTTCGCGCAGACTATCTATATGTGCAGCTTTCATTTTGGCATTGCCCATCAGTGTAAGATGCCAACCTGCTTCGAGGTACACATTATTAAATGCACCCCATGTTTTCTTTTTACTCATGTACAATTTTTGTATAGGATCAGGCATGATGTCTACTCTTGTGAATCTAGTGCCAGGCCAGCGATCATAATCCATGCGCCAATCTATAAAAGCAGTACGATTGTCTTGAGCAAAAAACATTTTGCCATGCTGATCAACCAAGGCCTTGGCTTCATCCAGTTTGCGAACATCCCAGATTTCATCAAGGTCGCTTACCATAACCCAGTCATTGTTGCTTTCGGCACGAATCATGCGAGCTTTCTGATGACGCATTTCGCGTTCAACATAACGACTATTGTCCTTGTAATGTTCATCGCCAGACTGGAATTTACTCTTGTCAATTTTGAGATAGTGGTACACTATCTTTTTTTGTATGTCTGAAGGTAGTTGTTTGTACACTGCATCAAACTGTGCGACATGCGGCTGGCAACTAAACGTTGTGTCAGTTTCTACAATAACAAACTTGTCAACAAACTTGTTAAGATATTGCACACGCAAGAAAAAAACATCTTGCTCATTGTAATATAAAAAACTATCAATCATTGGGAATGTATATTGTATCGTCGTCTACACTGGCTACTGAATGGTATCCAAGATCATCAATTAATTTTTGATATTCGTCAACATTGTAACTGGTCATGCTTTTACGAGCACCGCCGCCAGTGAATTCGATCATTAAAGTAGGACGGCAACGACTTATTGTTTCCTGGGCGCCTTTGAGTACTTCAAACTCCCAGCCCTCCACATCCACTTTAATAAGGTCAACATCAGTTAATTCAAACTCATCTAATCTGCGACTAGGAATGTTATAGATAGTTGTTTGTTTACGATTAGTTCTAATAAACTCGTCGTCTACCAATTGAAAACTACCCGAATTCTTGAGTGTGCGATACGCACCTTTGAGCATGGCGTTTTGATTTGACATTGCACAATTGTGTACAGTTACATTTGAAAATTTCTTTGTATTCTCCATCAGACACTCGTAATGATCGACCATTGGCTCAAATGCTATCACTTGTTCAAACAGTGGCGCCCAACAATGAACGCTGATACCAACGTGAGCACCAATGTCCACAACTGTGCGATAATTTTTAACATGGGTCAGTGCCACATCTCTAGAAGCTTTGCCAAATAATAAAATATTTCCAGAATGTTTCTGAAAGTAGTCTTCAAACGGAAATTGTAAATCGTTAATTATATGTGTCATGTTGTTACTTATTGATCCATTTTCGCATGTGTGTCCAACATGCACCATTGCTGAGTTCTTGAAAATTCCAGTGGAACATGGATATGCGTTCCAACCAAGACTGTCTGTCATACAATACTGGATTTTCAATTTGGGCCAGATCAGTGTTGGCGATATCTTTGCATTGGCTACGGACAGGATCAGTTACAAATACTGGATATCCTTCTATGGCAGCACCAACCACGGAACTGGAATTGTAATTGATCACTGCCCAACAGTCAACTAAATCTTGTTCAATGGTTCTTCCCGGTTCACTGATATTTACATTTACAAGTCCCTGCAATTGTTTTACATAATTCTTACTTGACTTATCTCCCGGATGAGCACGAATCACAATTGGTCTAGAAGTATGTTTTCTTAAAGTGTTAATAGTATCTAGTGTCCACGCAACTACATCAAGTCCGGCCATACTCCAACCACCGTTACGTTGTAAGCATAGCAAAATGTGTTGTCCTGATTTCCTATAGTCTTTTACAGCAAGATTGAGATTGCGTTGTATTTGCTGCCATCTTGCAGGATCAACTTGATCATCACAGTAAATTCCAGAATTAGGAAAAATACCATTGAAGCTGTATCGCAAATAATTTCCTGGGTTGGTACTGTTTTTGTACAAGAATAAATTGCTATCTGCTGCAACAATGCTGCGATGTGATAGTATCGCTGAGTGACGCAACTTCAAATGCGGAGTATCTGTTAGAGCGTGTACCCAACCTTGTATCATGCCAACATCTGTTGACACACACTCATATCCTTGCACATCAATTACTACATCGCCAGTTCTTTTTACACCTTGAGAAAAGTTGGTCAAAATCAAAGGCTTCTCAAGATTTTTATTACTTGAAGGAACCGACTTATGATATACTGCTACTGATGCCATGATGCTGTAACAGCATTTCGCTGTTAAAAGGTTCTTTCGCTCCAGCCTTGTAGTGCATGATATAAGGAGCCATTACACTGCGAGGAATAGGTGTTCTGTGTCGCTGTTCCGGATTTAGTTCCATAACTCTAGCACCTTGATTTTCCATTTCTTTGATTACTGCTCCATAAACTTCGCCATCATAAAATCTTCGTAACTCATTTCCTCTGCCGGTCACATACCAATCTTGATATTGATTCATCATGGTCTCAAACATGGCATGTCGGCGATTCAATATAAAAAAACCAGTTTCGCAACTAAAACTAAATCTAGTTTGATCAGTGTCGCTGGGCCAAGGATGCATCACACCATAATGTGTGCTCAATATCTCTGGGGGAGAAATCAAATCCAAAAGATGTTGATTTATCTCTTGTAGTGTAACTACATCAGCGTCCAGCCAAATTAACCTATCGCAATCTATATCCCGAGCACCTGCCATGATACTGAATGCTTTTTTAGCAAAAGTGATAGTTCTAGAGGTCCAAGGTCCTGCAATGAACTCTTTATAGTCTTTTCCAAGATCTGTCCAGGGTTGATAGTGTACCGTTTTATGTTTAGGTCGATCTTGAATGCCTTCATCATACACATACAAGGGTATGCTGTTGGGCCAATACTGATTGAAACTTTCGATGCAGGCACGCCCGCATTTTTCATAATATGCATGATCCATACTGGTAACTACTGCAAATTTAGTCATGTTCAAATAATATTCTAGCGGCTGTGCCGTCACTAAGTTCGTCGTTATGAAACTGTCCATAAGCTAAATGACAGGCCCATGCATGTAATTTATCCTGATCGGGATAATACGGCTTTTCAATTTGCGATAGATCTTGCAATCCAACTGGTCCAGCAGCGTTAGGAGCAAGAGTAAATACAGGAACTCCTAATAATATACTTTCGGTTGCAGCATTAGAATTGAATGTGACCAAGGCATGTGCATCTGTTAGAGCTTGTGCTAGGGTATCTGTGGTTATTCTGTCTATGCGTTTGGGAGATCGTTGTCTTACTACTACTGGTCTGTCAGTATGTTGTCGAATTATGGCAACTGTTTGTTCTATCCAAGTATTGAGATCTATCTCATAAAATTTACAAGGTTTCTCATCAGGTGCAGCCACCACAATATTGCGGCCTTGTCGCCATGGTTGAAATTTGAGTCCATGTTTTTCCCAACGGTCTCCCGGGCTATTCTGTATCTCTGTCAACTGCAAATTATTTTTTACAATGCGATGCCATTGCTTCCATCGACCGTTGCCAAAGTATCCAGTGTCTACGTAATAAAAATCTCGCTTGTCGTGCCAACAGCGTTTCATTATTTTGTGTTTTAAGATACCACGCAAAACTATAGGTTGGTCACTGGCATCATAATCAAAATCAGCGACTGGTTGTTGTCCACAGCCATACGCAAGCATGTTAATGTATTCATCCTTGCCATTTTTGCTTAAAAAAATCATATGCGTTGTTGACAATATTCTGTAAGCATGCGTTCCCGGTGCCACTCGTTGCCTTGTGGTGTATCAGCAAACTCGTGAAAGCATGGAGTGCCCAAGGTATAATGCAAGAGCTTGGCCGCGGGGTTTGGCCCGTATTCATCAGGCAACCAATTCCATTCTGGAGGCAATTCGCCTATGCGTTCGTCCTTTAGCCATGTGAATCTATGCAGTTCGGCGCCAGTGGACTTTTGCACGAATTCTGGTGTGAGACGTCTATTGGGATGGCTGTTGCAATTCCACAGTATAACACTTGACCAGTTCTTGCATGGATAGTCTTCGTTTTTGGCGCCAAGGTACTTTTCGGTCCGGCTGGTTTTGTAATTATGTTTGACTACCATGACATCTTTGTCAAGTTGCCTCAAGTTCCAAAGTTCTGCAATGTCTCCACGCACAATCATATCGCCGTCAATGAATACTGCCCAGCCTTCGTATTGCATGAGATGGGGCACAAGGAATCGTGTGTAGATAAAATGATTGCTTCCGTCTGTGTGTGTTTCGCTGTAGTCTCGAAACAAATTTAGTGCCACAGGCACAATGGCCACAGGTTGACTGCTGTTGCGTATGATTGAATTTACACAGGTATGATATGCAATGGCTTCTCTTGGATCATACCCTACGAAAATTGGAATTGGCTTCATAGGCGTTCGATATCTTCTTCCACACAATCTTCGCCAAACTGTATTTCAATCAGTCGAAGTGGGCGATCAGTTTCATTGCACAGTTGATGCCATTCGTTACGGTTGATCCAACATGACTCATGTACAGTAAGATGGTCTTTAACATCTCTATCGGTACTAGAATCCAGTGTGTATACTGTGGCTTCACCTTCGGCCACAAACCAAAACTCTGCTCGCTTGTCATGTCGTTGCATGCTCAGGCAAGTTTTAGGTGTGACTGTGAGTTCTTTCAGCTTGGTGTTGGCGCCGACTTCGTGTAGCACACGATAATACCCCCAAGCTCGTTGAGTCCGAGGCTTTTTCCAATCTTCCAAAATCCACGAGCTTGAATTTGTTTTGTTGGATCCGCCTACACCAAATGCAAATTCTAAATTGCTATCTTTAACATCCATCTCTGGAATGTTTGTGTGTGTACGATCGCCGCCATTGGCAAACACAAGGTCAGCATCAGGATAGTGTGCTCGAATCTGCTGTATAAAATGACATGCAGAACCGTCTGAATCATCAAAGGTGTAAACTTCATCTACCATGGCAAGATTGTTTATCACACACAATCTTTCTGTCCACGGCATAAACGGCCGACCTTTTTTGCGTGTGAGCCATTCATCCGAATTGAGACCCACAATCAGCATGTCGCCCAGTGTGCGTGCTGCTTTGAAATAGGCAATGTGCCCGGAGTGTAGCGGGTCAAAGCCGCCGGTGACAAGTGCAATTTTCATACTGTTATGTATCACTGTAATTACAAGTGTACCGAAAAATACCAGTATGCAATCCAACTTGCGACTAGAACAATCAACAATACAAGTTGTATTTCTTCTAGATCATTTTGCCAGGCCAATTCTTCGAGAGTCAACTGGCTGCGAACTTGTTGCCATTGCAATTCAAGTTGTTCTTGATTGTTTACAGCCTGTTGATTTTTCCAATCAAAATAGTCTTGTTTCACACCTGGATGTCTTCCATGCCAGCAGTTCTTAGACGAACAATGTGACCCATTTGCCACTGCTTGGTATCCAGACCCTTCATGATGCCCAACCAACGATTGCGCAAGTATGCCACTTCGTTGATTATGGTTTCGTAGTCAATCACTTCGTCCTCACCATCCACATACTTTTCAGCATCTCGTGAAGTAAGCGCACGGGCATAGCCTTCCAGGTATTTTTGAAAGTGTTTTCTGCGTATCTTGCGCAGTTGGATGTTGAGATAGTTCAACACAGCTTCAATCTCTTGAAGCTGGTTGTATCTAAACTCAGTAATACCCGGGAGTGCTGTTATGTTTTTTTCAACAATGCCAGCAATGCGGCAGTCTTTTTTAGCGTCAGTTATTTCACGCTCGTAGTGTGCTATAAAATCTGGAATAGCATCAAGCCCAGCCACTACTCGACTATACCACATTAATTTTCCCAGTCGTCTTCGTTGTAATCCTCTTCTTCAGGATCTTCTTCGTCTTCAGCATAGTCTTTGTCGTTGTCAAGATATGCTGTGAGTGCTCGTTTGATATCAGTATCACCTTTGAAAGCGTTGCGGATATCTTCTACATCACTATCATTGTCCATTAAGATTTGCACCACAGTCTCTGCCGCCTCGGCTCGATCAACAGTGTTTACAAACCGCTTGAGTTCGCTCCAGATTTCACTTACGATTGTTTCCATATTTTTCCTTTACTAATTGATCCACTTTTGAAAACTTTGCGGAAAAGCATCAAATGACAATGCTCTTCTTTTCGCAAATTCTTTTATATATTGTTTAAACTGAGTGACTTGGTAATCATTGGTAGCTGCGTTTATACACTGTGTTACGATATCATCGTAACGGTCATATTTACAAGAATTTACAAGTTCTTTGGTTTCGTCATCTAGCACTGATGCACTTTGGTAATCAGGATCACTGCATGGGTTAATTATAATTTTGCGATCTCCGGACCAATCTAAAAATTGTCTGAATCCTTGAATGGTGGTGTTGCTGATCACACTACAAAACTGATAGTCAAATCCAAATTCTCTTATTGTTTGTAAATTTTCCTGGAACTGATCCCATGAGTTGCCATACCGATTGAATTCATACAAGGCTTCGATATTTTCTGCACTCACTGTCAACGTGGTTGTGCGAGGTAACTGATCTAATATTCTTCGAAATCTTGTCGGGCTAACACCCAGTCCTGTAAAAATATTTGAACGTCGAAAACCACTTACAATATCAACAAGCCCGTTATATAAAAAAGGTTCGCCGCCAGTAATTTCAATAGTGTCTGCATGTTTGTATTGCATAACAGAATCTAAAATGCCTAAATAGGATTTACTTCCTTTGATGGCTTTTTGTCCTAATTTAGATACAACCTTGTCACTGATGTTTACTCGAAATCTTTCTTGATCAAAATATACGCCATTATTTTCAATATCTCTCAACCAAGCAGTGCTATACTGTTTACAACAATAACTGCAAGTTAGATTACAATCACTACCAAGAACAATATGCAATGTAGTTGGCATGCATTCAATATTAGTATGCGTTACTTGATCACTGTGCATTACCAATCGTCTACTAAGTCTTCCTTGCCTTTCTGGTTGCCAACAAGTTGCCTCGCAACTGCTGACTTGATTGCCCTCAAGCATGTTTTGCCTGTCTTGCTGAAACTCAACAATATTAAACAAATCTGTTGTTGTAGAATCTACTCGTTGCGGAGTAGCTGCACAGCAACTGGCAACTGTGCGGCGTTCGGGTTCTACCGTAAGCCACCAAAACTTTTGAGAGCAATAAGTCAATTATTCTTCAACAGCGTCTGACACTGTTTCTTCCTTGATATTTGCAAAATCTTTCATTACGGTATCAAGGCAGTTGTCATCGTTACGTTCCCATCCTTTGCGGAACTTCTTGATAATTTCGCCTTCGGTTGTGGTGAATACCAAGCTGTTGCCTTCTTTCTTGAGCAGGCCTTTTTTCTCAATCAAGTCAGTAAGTCCCGAGTACGGACTCATGCCTGTTGTGTAGGGGATCTTTACTTGCACACCTTCAAACGGTTTGGCATAGCGTGTTTTCATGACCTTGCAACCAGCACGTATGCCCATCACGTCAGTGATCTTGTTGCCGTCCTCGTCCTCTTTCAGCTTCATCTTCTTCATAGCCACAACAATTGAGCTGGCGTAAATGAAACCTTGACCGCCTGAGATCTTATCATCTGGGTCAAACATATCCTGGCTTGCGTATGTGTGGTTGGTACAAACCAAACCCACATTGTATGAACCAAACATATTCACACAGTTGCGCACCAAGGCGGTGAGAGCTTTGGGCTTACGGCCTAGATCACCCTTCATTTCGCCTGCATCAAATTGGTTCACGTCTGTGGGGGTGAGCAACATGCCCAACGAGTCAATCACAAACATAACCTTGGGACGCTCGCCATCTGGCAAGGCCTTGTAGTCACTCATGAATGTGGAGATAGTCTTTGCCACATCATCAATCATGGCCATGCTCAATTTTAGCAATTTGCTGTCACTTGTATCCACACCAAGTGCCTTGAGCCAGTCTTCGTCCAGTGCGTTTTCACTGTCAATCAGCACCACAAAGATACCTTGCTCTTGTGCGTTCTTCACAATATTACCTGAGCAGATATAACTTTTACCCGCACCTGAATCTCCGGCAAATACAGTGACTTTGCCCAGTGGAATGCCACGATTGAAGTCGCCTGAGATCAAGTAGTTCAGGGCATAGTTGCCTGTGGAGATCCAGTCTGTTGGATCATTAAAGCCGATTGAAAGTCCGTCAATGCTTTTGGTGATTTCCTTGCGGAACTTGCTTACATCAAATGGTTTGCCCATGGGTTATTTCCTTTTTAAATTAAGTTGTATAAATTTTGAAAAATTGTTTTACTATCTAATCCTCTTCTTTGATCCAGCGTCTGCAATTTTTCTATTGCTCCTGCTAGATTTTTTTCAAATGGTTGATTCAAATAGCTCAACATATTTCGATAGCTTTGTTCTAAGAGATACTTTGGTTGTTGATTAATTTTTTCTTGCAGCGTGTATTTCAGTGAGTGTAACACATGATCTGGCAAATGTCTAACATTTAGGTATAGTGGGTCAAGTAAAGCTCCGATTATGAAACTGTTGTTGTGGAATCCCAAAGATTTCAAATGATCTACACAACCAAATATGCTTTGATAATTTAGCAAAAAATGCAACATGTTAAAAGATATCTTATGATTCAAATTTTTGATTGTTTTAAGATTTTCTTGGAAGTCTATCCAACTGCTGCCATATCTGATGTATTCAAATTCTTGTTCTACAGTTTCAACACTCACCGTCCAATGAACGTTTTTAAATCCGCATACCAAATCAAACACCTGAGTATCTACTTTGCTAAGATTGGTATTGATGCGCAGGTTTACATCTGGATTGACTTTTTTTAACAACACTAATAGTTCTAAATTCTCTTTCATCAGCAGTGGTTCACCACCGGCTAGATATACATGTTTGAGTTGCGCAGCATGTTCAAACACATATTGTTTGAACTGATCAATCTGATCTGTAGTAGGGCTATGTTGAACAACTTTTAACTCACTGGCCCATTTGCTACTGAACATGGGGCCGCAGTAGACGCATGCAAAATTACAAAGATTGGTCCATCTTACGTCAATGGCTTGAAGGTCGAAATTTCCAGGAGTATATAAAGAAGTAGGAGTGTGCTTGAGTTCTTTTATGTAGAACACACGATCGCTAATGATATTTAAACCTGTATTGCTACCTTCAAGGTCATAACAAGTATGGCAAGTGGCCACTGGTTGTTGGTTTACAATATGATCTTGCCTGGGTCGGTTGTTATCAATCAAAATCTGCTGTATAGGTTGTTCCTTGATATTACCAAGTTTACCGGCACTACGAATACAGTTTTTCACTTCGCCATCGAAGTTATACATCATTCCAGACCATGGCATGGGACAAAAATATGAGTTGGTTAACATCTCTTTTGGAGTCATTGGAACACCGGGCCTAACGAAATATCAGCAACAACCAAGCTGTTGGCTTGTGCCATATCCAAAATATTTATTAGCACTCTAGCCCAGTTGTCTACATCAGCAGCCGGCGGCACAGTTTTATCTGCACTGGTAGCAATATTTCCTGGTCTAACAATCGTATATTTTATGCCAAGTCTGGCATGTCTCAATTGTTGCACTGCATGTTCTAGTGTGACTTTTTGTGCTCGATATTCAATCATCTCAATACCCGGTAACATGCTTATTGGATCTTGAGTCATTATAGTGCTGATCACCACAATGTGTTTGCGTAAATGTTTCCATCGCTTGCTCATTTCAAACAACAATTCTGTTTGTGCAAAACCAGCTTGAGCATTGTTTACAAATACATCACAAGGTTCAACTTGATCACATATTTTAGGTATATTGCGTATGTTATCTCCATGCCTTTTGCTTAGGCCAATAATTTCATGCCCCTGCTCAACTAATTGTTTACTGAGGGCCAATCCAATTCCCGCAGTATGACCAGTTATTGCTATTTTCATTGTAGTAAGTGCAGTGGTTCGTTATAAAATGTAAAACTAGCAACAATTCTAGGAATCTTGATTGCTGTTGTTCTTTCTACGCTGTGTTCAATCTGTGAATTGAACACTATTGGTGTTGGCATATCTTGTAGTTCTGCAACTAACTTGTTATCAACATACCAACGATTGGCCCACCCTTGGGTATTAATTACAGGAAAGTTCATTTTTGCCACAACTGGCAGCTGATCGATATGCCGGGGCAAATGTTTGTTAGTTTCAATTATGGTAACTGCGGCATTTCTTGGTACTAGTTTTTTGTTTTTAAAAAATTCAAACAATTCTGGCACCTGCTCAAGAACTGCAATATGATCAATAAAATTCCATCCAAAATTTATTACTTGCAACAACTCAGTCTGAGTTTTTAAAAAATTATAAATTTTGTCAGCAATAACTTGAGTGTGATCGCATTCCACCACAGTATAGTATTTCACTTGATCCCCCTTAGGTCTTTTTGTTTTTGTATGTATGCATCTATTGATTGTTGATCTTTATTGTTTATACTTAAAATCGCAGGCTCTTCAAGATATGCATAAGAATGATCAATGTCAAGTTCTTGAGCAAATGCCTGTATGTTAGGCAAATCCTCGACATTCAAACAGCTAACTGTGGTCCACAAATTTAATGTTACTGGCATGGTTTTATATACCATTAAGTTTTTATAAAAAGTGTCCCACTTGATCGGCCATCGCATGAACTCGTGTATTGGACCAATGCCATCGCAACTTACAGTAACAGTAACGTTCACACCAGACTGTGCAATGTCCACCAATTCATACAACACCACATTGCAATTGGTATTAAGACGTAACGTTTTAAGGTTAGGTGGCAAATTGGCCAATAGTGTTTTGTAGTTTTTGCTATAACTGGGTTCTCCCCCGTTAATATCCAAATGTCTAATGCGCTGTTGTGGAAGATTTTTAAACTGATCACTGTTGTTTACAATAGGAAAAGTTTTCCCAATTAAACTGCCAATTCTAGTGCTACAGTTTGGATTACAAGTCTGGCAAGCTGCATTACATACATTGTCTAATACTCCACCTACTTGTAAATAATCAACTTGTGTTTCTTGTTGATCTAATTTTATTGCGTATGTTCTTATACTGTCATTACCTTGCTGTTCAATTTGACTACAACGACTACATTCAGTTGGCCAAATATCTGTTTGAAATTTAACCTTAATGTCGCTCAACCATTTGCTCAATTCTAATTGTTCAAGATTTTCAAACTGCGGTGGGTTGACCATGTGACCGCAACGGCTTACGGTACCATTGGGATTGAATCTAACAAAATGATCAAGTCTTGGGCAATACATGTGCTATGATGTCTGGATAATTACTCTTGTAATGATTAATGAGTTCTTGCCAGGTCAACAGTTTACCATCTAAGTCAAGCAAGATTTGATCTAAATACCACCATAACTCTGCACTAGGGTCATTTTCAAGTAATTTTTTTACAAAATCTTGACTGGGTGGATCAATCAAAGCACGGTCTCGAAAATCAGTTATTTTGTCAAGCTCTTTTAAATCTCTAAATCGTATTTTAGTTGTGGGTTTGAGATACTGACTTAGATTTGCTACCCAGTGAAACTGTGGCAGATAGTGTGTGTTTAAAAATTTGTAGCGTTTGGCAAACCATAAGGCAGTTTTGACATCAAGTTCTGGATGATCTCGAAATAGATGTTGCAAATAAGTGTTGACTCCACTTACATATCTGGCTTTTGGATTTCGGATATAAACATCTACAAAATCAAGTGACAAAATTTGTTCATTACAAAATACATCAAGATTGTTTTGTTCTTGTTGTAATCTCAAACTACTGCTTCCATTTTTTTGAATCAAATAAATCCACTGATTGTGAAGTGGCATTGCTACCACTTCACAAAGTTTAGGAAACAGCTCTTGATCAAGAGCTGTCAGCATTACTGCTTGTTTTGACGTGCGCGGATCATGGCCAAAATGTCTTGGGCATTACCACTAGGTTTGGCTGCTGTGACTGGCGCGGCAGCAGACGCTGGTTCTTCATCAAACGAATCTTCAGCCGCAGGTGCTGCTGGTGCAGCCACCTTCAGTGCTGGCTTAGCAGCAGGTGCCGGAGTGTCATCAGCATCGCTGGCAGCACCACCGGGTGCGGCTACGCCTGCAGGACGAAAGTATTGACCCCAACGCTCGGTGTCGTATGGTTGTCCGTCTACTGATGCTTCAAACATCTCTTTGATCACCTTCAGTTCAACATCGCCAGGACGCTTGGGCAAGAATGTGCTTAAGTCATACAAGCCGTGAGTTTCAATTGCAGCCTGTTCAGCTTCTGTGAGTGCTGACTCTTTTCTAGCCCACTTGGAACTGTTGTAGTCAGCAAAGCCACCCTTTTGGGTCTTGGTGATACGGAAGTCCAAGCCACGCATCAAGTCAGTTGGCAATTCTTCCAGCTCAGGATCCATCAACGCACCCTTGATCAAGGTAAACAGTTGAGGTCCAATGATGAACTTGCGGATGGGATTGTCCGGAGTCTTGTCTTCGGAGATGGGATTCTCACGCACAAAACCTTGGAACAGATATGAACGTTTTTTCCAGTACTTGCGACCCATGTCCTCAAGGCTCTTGTCCTTGAACCAAGTACGAACTTCTGCCAGTACCGGGCAAGCGTCTCCCCACATTTCCACGCAGGGTACTTGTACGAATACTTGTTTGGATTCCATTTCTCCTTTGACGCCGTTGAATGGCAGTCGGATCATTGCTCGTTCGACCCAGAAAAATGTGTTTTTTGTGTTACCGTCAGGTAAGAAGCGTAGTGTGGCCGATTGACCTTCTTCCATATTCCAGTGTGGATAAATTGCTCGATCGCCTCCACCTTGGTTTGAGTTGCCTTTGTTTTCAGCTGCCTGTAGTCTTGCTCGGATTTCTGCTAAAGATGCCATAGTTTGTTTCTCCTAAAAAAGTTGCCTATGTGTTGCCTATCTAAAATTAGATCTTTGTTGCCTGTGACGCACAAACAATAAAGCGCATACACCATGTAGTATATGCGCTATTTGCCTTGGTGTCAAGTGTATTTATGAGCAAGTTGTTCTAAACTGATAATATCATAGGGCTTTTGCCAGAGTTGCTCATGGTTGTGAGCAAACACATCACGATTAGTAACAAACAGTTCGTGTAGTTGTTCCATGTTGGATGACAACTCTAATAGACATCGGATGTAAGCCCGAAATCTAGGTTCAGTGGCAATCTTATGTGAATCATTATGATGATCTTCTATATCATCCCACTCATAATCTATACCAACTGGTAGTTTCCATCCATCATTCACAAGAGTACGATAAAAATGTCTTGGGCCAAAATTCATTACAAATCTTCCCTGTATCAAATGATCATATGTTTTCTCTGAATACAATATAGTGGGCCCTTTGCATAATGACTCAACTTGTGCTGATATGTATGTATTGTCAAAATATTTTCTAGCCGGTGGTGTTGCCTGCAACCTGGTCAGATCGTTAATACCAGTCTCACTGGGCAAACTTGTATTGTTAACATCATATCCGCCGTGATATCCAGAAACGTGTTTAATCTGATGATATAAATGTTGCTTGAGCCCCCAATTATTTGTTCCATACAAAGAAAGTATGGCACCGGGACGTCTAGTTAATTCTACAGGCCATTGATTGTAGTTGTCTGGCGATTGTTGTTTCCAACTTGACTGTTTGTCAAGATATGCATATTTGGTGCGATTCCAGTAAAAATCAAAATGCAAAATATTGTCTATACCAGGTATGGGTGTTTTACAAGCTGTTACTAACACCGTTGGTATAAGTTTTTGATAATGCCGAACTATGTTAAGGCAAGATTGATCAGGTCCAGGATGAGCATGAAATAGATCATAAAAAACTAATTTTTTGACTAAGTGAGTTTTTATATACTTTTTAATCTCTTTCGAATTAGTCCACCAAAAAGGAACCCATAGTTCAGTTGATTGGTGATTCTGAACTATGGGTAACCATTGAGGCATTGAAAAAATAAACGGATCACCACCTGGGAATGGTGCTACCTCATGCATGATTGCCTATTGTGTTACTTTAGCAAAGCCAGTGATTTTATTCTTGCTAATAGTGCAGTATCAGATTTGCTTTCGTAGTAGGCACCGGTGATAGCTGCATTGTAGTTGATCGGATCCTGTGGTGCTTCACCAATCACTGGTGCCATCGAACCTGCTACTGTGCCCATTTCATACATGCCACATTCGGCCAGGCCGTGTTCGGGGCAGTATTCTCCCTCCATGGTTGAGTTGCATGAACCTTCCACAACTGGTGCGCTCAAGTCAGGCATGGCTTCTACTGTGGCAATTGGATCTGCTTCGGGCATGAGCATGCCGGAGTTGCTTTCATCCAGCCCGGGATTTGTTTGATAATGATCGTATGTGCTTGCTACATCACGCATGAAGTCTTTATCATACGAGATCAAATTGCGAGCAGCTTTTGGTGTCATACCAATGGCAATCAGTTCATGATACACTGCACTGTAGAACTCGTTGCTGTGTCTGTCTGTTGACAGGCCTGGTTTTTCACGGGCTAAAATTTTGGCAACTTTTTCATAGGTGTACTCAGAGTTTTCATGGATACGACTTTCGTTCACCGGAATGCCAGCATATTTCAGCATGGCGTTGAGTTCTGTGTTTTCTTCCATTCTGCCTATGGCGCGGCTGATGCCAACTTTGCGATTGTCAATCTTAGAATCTTTTTCAAATCTACCTGATTTTGGAAGTCCGCCGGCCACTGCATTAAATGCAACTCTTGCACCCTTTTGGAAACCTGTTTTATGGCTGCGATCAGCCACATCATCTACTGCTTGATTTACATAGTTGCTGAGTGTGCCGGGACTTAGTTCGTCCAACTGATCTTCTGCCATACCTTGCTCGGGTAATTGCCCTTTAGGACCTGCCATTGGACGAGTTTTTAGTCTTTGCTTTGTATCTTGTTGATGTTGTGTTTTATAATGTGGTGATTCTGCTTGGTCAAGATCCATCAATCTGTTAAAATCATCACCGGCACGATTTATTCCACGATTTACTCCGCGGTTAGATAAGTTAGAATATTTGTTTTCTGAACTGCCTTCCGCCATACCTTGTTCAGGAGCAGTGCCTGGTGCCGGTTCGCCAGCAGGAGGTGCCACAGGCTGTTGTTGTTCAGCGTCAGGTGTGGTGTTCATTTGAATACCAAGTTCTTGCAATCTAGCTTGAACATCTGTGTCATCCCAACAGTTAGCACGAGGATCTTGTTCAGCCAAGTCAGACAGAATGTCAAATAATTGATCATCGCCTAAGATATCATACAGTTGTTCTTTGGCATTGGTAGCGTCTGGACCAACAATGAGTTCTTGGCTCATGAGTTCATCTAGTTTGGCTTGTGCTTCTGGTGTATCTGGCAAGGCCCATGTGCCCTCCATGATTTGATTTGCCCAGTTTTCAAAAATTTGTGCTTCTTTCATAGCGTTTCCTCGTTGTTGTATTTTGGCCAGTGTGGGCAATGCAGCCTCAATTCTGGCATCTAATGTTTGTTCAATAAACATGGTCTTGAGATCTTCTACCAAGGCAGTTTCATCCGCAATATCTGCTGGTGTCCATGATTCAAAATATTGACTGTAGCCGCGGCCTGTGGCCATGTGTTGTAAACTTTCACGCAGTTCCGAATAGTAGTGATGAACTGTTTCTACCAGTTCTTGTGTGATGCCTTCAAACACTCGTTGCTGACTGGCTCGGTTAAATCTGCTTAACACAGCCATTTCACTCACAATCTCATTGATGTGCTGTCCACGAATGTCGTATGGTCTACCGCCTTGCTTCACATGTTCTAACATGGCTCTGCCACCTGACAGTTTCACAAATGGCAGTTTGAATCGTTCTCCATCCACAGTTTCAATAAACAAACTTTCCACATAACGATAGCGTTTGTCATCTTCGCCGATCATGCGATTGTGTTTGATCACCAGTCTGGCTTCTGTTTGCTGGCCCACGTAGCTGATTCGGCGTGTGCCATAGTAGCCTTCAAATAAACCTTCTTTGATGGCAGCCATACCTTGCATGGTATGCTTGAGTTGATTGATGTCTTTGGGGCTGAATGTGTATCTGTGCTGTGTAGCAAAGTTCTTGAGTTCGGGCAAAAACCCTGTTTCACGTTCTGAGCCAAACCAGTCCAGTTTGTCCTGGGGATTTTCCATGGTTTTGCCCAGATTGTCTCCAAAGAACAATTGCAGGTCGTTGTCATCGCCCAGCACAATTACCACTGTGCCGTAGTTTTTGCCAGATCCTGCAACCCAGTCAAACGCAAATGTTTTGGATTCCTCTGGTGAGGCATCCTGTCCTTGCCCGTCCGTGTATTTGACATCATAGTCTTTGGTTGCCAGCAAGTCAGCAACGTCTTGGGAAATGTTTTCTATAGCCATAGTTTGTTATTTAGCGCATCATTGATATGAATGGAAACGGCTCAACAATCATATCTCCGTGGTCTTTTAAGTGTGTATCCAAGTCTGCATGGTAGGTTTGCAACATCATTAACATGCGCACAGCTAACAAACTGGCCATTACCAAGTCGTCTGTTTCGCCTGGTTTGGCTTCGTAACTGGTACCCATAGCCACAAACGTTTTGAGTTCGCTCACTAAGGGCCTTGAGTTGATTTTCATTCGCCCAGACTCTACTAAAATTTTGAACTTGTTACAAGCTACAATTTTGCTTTTGTTTGTGGTTGTAAATCCTTTGCGAATTTTGCGCCCACTTGTGCCTTGTACCGAGTTGTCGCTTAGAAAATACCCAGGAATATTTTGTTCGCCATATTCTGCTATGCTGATTAGTGCAGCTTCACCAATAGTGTTGTTTTCTACTGAGTAGTAAATGCTTTTTTCATCTTGCACTACACCATGCAGTTCTTTAACAATGTCTGCTAAAATTCTAATTTGTGTGGGAATGTCAGTTTTGTTGTGCCGCCATTCAGCAATCTGATCCGTTGTTCTTGCATCAAATACTTGTATAGCAGAAGGGTCGCCACCTGTGCCCAAGCTAGGATCTAGTGCTATTACATACATGCCATCTTTTACAGGATTTTTATACCAACGCACTTGCCCAGTTCTACGTATGGGCTCTGCACCTTCCAAGTCCATCAGCTTGATAGGTGCTATCAATGTTTCGTCGTTGATAACAAATTCGCAATCCATTTCTCTGCGAAAACGTTCTTCGCCCAATTGGGCCAGTTGTTCTGAACCCCAGGCATCACCACGGTCAGGATGTTCGCGCCAGTATGATCTAAATGCTCGGAATCCGTTGATGCCTAGTTCTGTGGTGTTGCCATGTTCATCTTCACATTTGTTGGCACCTTTCCACAAGAATGCAAACTGATCTTCGTCTGAGTTGGGGGTTGATGTGATAATTGCCTTACCACCAGTGGCCAATGTGGGAGAAATTGAAGTCCAAAACTCTTTGGCAATGGTGGGGCGCACAAATGCAAATTCGTCAGCGTACAGCAATGAGATTGACATACCCCGGCCTGTTGTTTCTGTTGTGGTCTGACTAACAATACGACTACCATTTTCAAACTCTATCGAACCTTTGTTGTAGCTGGTAGCACCTGCTCGAATATGATTGGAGCACAGTTCATACGCATATCTAATACGTTGCATGATTTCTTGTGCGCCTGTGTATTTGTGTGCAGCAATAAGAATTGTTGAGTCTGGCACAAACATAGCATACCATAAGAGATATCCAGCTGCCGAAGTTGACTTGCCTGTTTGTCGAGGCATCAGTGATATTGAATATCTATAGTTGTGATAGGTATGGATCAGTCGCTTCTGATAGTCAAAAGGATGATACAGCATTTTGCCGCGTGTGGGATGCTGGATAAAGAAAAAGTTATCCATGAAATACAGCGGACCAGTCACAGGATCAGCGCATAGTGCAAACTCTGTGAGTTCCTGTTCAGTGTATGTTTCGACCCTGTGTGGTGCTTTGACCAGCACTGTTTCTAAATTACTTTTTAGACCAATCATCCAGTATTCTTTCGGTAAATGTTGCATGACCTCTTGGTCCAGCATGCATATAGTCTCTTGCATACTCTGCTTCTTCCCTACTGCGGCTCATCCAGACATCTGCTTCGTAGCTTAAGAATAGTATGCTGAGTTGATTGCATACAGCTTCAATGGCCAGACTGTTCTTGCGATTATTTAATCGTTGATTTGCATCTACACTTAACCATTTTTTAACAAACACATCCAGGTGATTGCTCATGGGCATTACAGTATCAGTTTCTCCTGTGGTCTCATTCACCACAACTTCCATTCGACCACGTGGCGGATTTAAAAGCACTACTAATTTTGGTTTCAATCGTGGAATCCAATAATCGGCCAATCTAAAACACTGATCTGAACTGGCGCCACCCCATCCAAAGTTGCATGCTCTTAAATTTAACGCTTGTGCCAATCTAGTTGGCCATAAATCTTTGTATGGCAATCCAATACCCATGGTAAAGCTGCAACCCAATGCCACTAAATTATCAGCCAAAGGATCAAATTCTTCTGACCTAAATCCGTCACTGTTTATTTTATAGCTAATAGTGTCTGGCTTATCCCATGCTTTTTCTTGAAAGTATGCACGATGTACAGGATCTTGCATCATACGGTCAAAACTTTCTTCAGTATCTGTAGGCCACCATTGATAAGTTTTGCCAGCAGTCAAACTGATATTACTATGCCAAGGTGGAGTAGTGACCTGTGGCATCATTGCATTTCCTTTGTCAGCTCTGGCCACAGATCAACAAATTTATTTTTTTTGCTCAAAGTGTTTTCAATTTTCTCATGCCATTTTAGTGTGTTTGATGGTTTGAAAAATTCTTGGTCTCGAAGATAACTATTGTCTTGTAATGTATTGCGATAAGTTTTTAGCACATCAATGGCTAGACTTTTTTTATCGCCATACTTGGTTAGAACCTGATCAATGGCTGCAACTGCACTGTGTCGTAAATTTTGATTGTGTCTTCTTATGTCTAATTCTATTGGATGATTGAGTTCACACCAGTAGACACCTAAATTTTCTTCAATGCAAAAATCATAATATTCAACAAGATCCAATGCACAATAGATACTGTAAGCAGGATGTGCGTTTACACGTTGTCCATCCTGTTTCATTTGCCGTATGTTTTTTACAAACTGTTCCCAGTTTGCTCGGTCTCTTACATATTCAAATTTTTCTTTGTGGGCATTGTCAAAACTGACCATCCATTCTACCTTGGGCCAAGTTTTCAATAACTGATAGATAGGATTGGTTGTGATCTCCATACTGAGATTGGTTGTGACCATTACTGACACTGTGGCAGGATTGAGATAGCTTAAAAATACCTCAAGTCCTTTTTGCAGCAAGGGTTCTCCTCCACCCAAACTAAGTCCCTGTATGTTGTGCCCTTGAGTTTGTGCTAGATCAATCAAATCTGCATGTTCATTTTTCACATGATTGATAGGAATTTTTTTAACACTTTGCCAGGCAGTAGATGTTTGGTCATTACAATACACACAGGTTAAGTTGCAAAGATTGCTCCAGTTAACCACTAGATGTTCTAATTTAAAAAAGTTAATGTCCTTGTCAATTGCCGCTAGTGTTTCTTCACTTGCACCTCTTACGGTTCTACCACTGGTGCCTGTGGTTTCTTCCAGTCGTTTACACCAACTGCACCCTGGATGCCATTCGCCACGTGCCATTGCTTCTCGCATGCTGGTTGCTTTAGCGCCATGTATGATTTCTTGGATGGTATTTTTTTTGTTGTTGCCAATCATATCAACACAATGAAAACACGGGCTGGTTTCACCAGCTTGGTCAATGTTGAGACTAGTCCATGGTGCTGGACAAAATGTAGGACTTTTAGTTATCATTGTTTTGATGGTGTTAATAAGGTATAGCTACTTAGTCTAAAAGTTCCCGGAGGTACTTTGCATGACATTGCATGCCAGTGCAAATGAGTAAGTCCATTTTTCCTGGGAAAATTTAACATTACATAACCGGTGTTTGGTATAGATAAAAATTGTTTTCTTACTTGAGTTCCATTTTTGTCATGATAAAAACAAGTTCCCAATTGTTTGTGGGCAGCAATACAAATTATTTGCATGGCTCCTTTTAAATCACCGTCGGTGTGCATGTCACATGTAAATTCTGGCTCGTCAATCCACCATGTGGAGCCATATGATATTTCTAATTTTCTTCCAATGGCTTCTCCTACCTTGGGCCACATTTTGTTTATGTGATCATTCCACTCAGTGGTCCAGGGTACACTGTCATTTGAAATACGGCGGCGGAACCAATGTTCCTGTCCTTCTTGACGTGACCAAGGCAAATCTAGCCATGGCGTAGACAATATTTTTTCCATGAGATCGTGAGATATTATATCTGTTATTTCAAAAAGATTGTTATATTCGTCGACTGGTGTTATTTGCATAAAAATGCTAGTTCCGGCCATAGCCGTTGAAATTCACCAGCTTTATCTGGATGGTATCGAGTTTCATTTTCATGTATGTGCTTGAAAAATGCTGTGTCAATTTTGCTGACTTTGTCCTCATTCAATCTATTGCGATATGTGGTCAATGCATTGTCAAAAAACTGCCGCTCAGCAGGTGTGGCAATGTTCATCTCATAAAAACGTTCAATCTCTGCTATGGCTTCACGTGCAACACCTGCGCCATGTAAGAATGGATCAAGGTACTCAGGCTGAAACAAATTCTGCCACAGCACTGTAGTACCTGTGTCTTCAGCAAACTGCCTTAACTCACAAATGCGTGTGGCATTGTAGATGTTGTACACTGCATGTATACCGCCCCACTGTCCTTGAGTGGTCATCAGATGTTTGATCTTGGCGAGATTTTCTTTGATCAACTCCCAGCTGGCACCGTGTCGCACATACTCCACGCGGTCACCTATATTGTCAAAGCTCATTGACCAACCTACTCGGTTACGGGTTGATAACTTTTGGAATATCTTGTTTGAATCCAAATCTACATTTAAGTTTGTGATCAGCGTGACTATGGCATCCGTTGGTATGACATCTAGCAGTCTGTTGTTTTCTGGCAGTAACAAAGGTTCACCGCCTACAAGTGCGACTTCGTGTATGTGTTCGTAGTGTTGTTCAATAAAATCACAGACTGAATCATAGTAAGGTCTTGCACCGCTCTTAAAAGGAATGCCTTTGATCGACGCCCATTTTGAGCTGCATGACTCGCCACAGTAGTTGCAACTTAAATTACAAGTGGTATTCCAACGCACATCCACAATCACAGGATAGTGATACTGGTCTCCAGCTGTAGTATAATCAAAGTTGGGATTTACATTGTTGTGCCATTGACGCTCTGAGTCCGCACCAAAGCGTTCGGCTCGCACACAATTAGAGCAGTATTCGTGCGGCTCACCTTTGGCCAAACTGGTGCGTATGTCTGTCATGAGATTGCTATTCAATATCTGCTCAATGGTTTGTGAGTTTAAATTGCCCAGCATGTTGGGGTTGCCGGCACAACAAGTCTTTACGTCGCCACGGGGATTGATGTGTAGGCCACGCCAGGGTGCGGCACAATAAAAATTGCTCATGCTGTATTTACAGGCGGGCTAGGTCTTGTTGGAATTTTGATAAAAATTTCTGCATCCAGGGGGCAGTAAAATTTGTAGCAGCATCCTGATCGTCACCACCTGACCACTCAAAATTGTGATTTATTTTGTGAGTTTGACTGTGATAGTAATCTAATGCCACTGTTTCTGTATCAAATGTTTTGCAAATTTTTATAATAGGGTTTATATCAACAAAACTAGCATGCCTACCAAAAAAATCAGGTTCAAATCCCACATCTCTCAAAAACTTGTACCCAACATCAGCCATGTATACTGTCCAACAACTGCGACTTCTAATTGCTTTCCAAGTTTTTTCGGTTATCATGGTCATCCATCCAGATTCAGTTTCTGTCACTACAGCGATTGCAGTATTCCATGCTGGATGATCTGTTGTGAAATCATTTGGAAAATTATCTGGGTGGGTGGCAATTGATGCTGGCCATTTGGCTATTTCATAATCAATATCTATTGGAGCAAGAGCATTGCCCAACCACCCAGCAACTTGAGTAAAATTCTTGTTATGAATATGTTCAAAGCTCATGCTAAAAACATCACAATCTGATCTTAATAGATTTTGTTCTAATAAATTATGCATTAACCAAACACGATGTGCAGTGTTATTGCGATTTAAACAACCAATTCGTTTGTGTCGTGGTTTAGGGGTGTGATGAACATAGCCCAATTGAATGGGGTATGGAACATAGATAAATTCTGGAACGTTGTCAAACCAATGTTGCACTCGGCTGCTTAATAATGCTATTTTTGAATTGGGAAAATAATTTTTTATTTTGTCAAGCTGCTCATGCAATTGTCGGTTGCTATATTTGACAGGATCATGTGTGCCATTGATAAACACAATCTTCCCTGTAACTCCTTGATCTTTCAGCAGTTGTAATTGCCAATGTGCATTCGCCCAAACACCAGCTGATAAAATAACTGGAGTATTGTCCAACACAACACAATTGTCAGGAAGAATTAGAGAAAGTCTCGACTGAGCTATTGGCTCAATCATCCGTGGTGGAAGGGCGGGTTCTCTGAAATCAAATATCTTCAATTATTCAGCTCGGCCGCACTTTTGACGTTTGGCGTTGGTGAGTGCGCCAAAGTCAACTGACCATTCTGTACCGGGTGCAATTTCTTTGGCGGCGGCGGGCAGCGCAAACTTTACTCCAGCATACTCTTGTATTTGAGCTATAGGAGCACGAAATTTGGTTAGATCGTTGCCCAAGTTTACATAGGGTTTGACATGTGGAAAAATCCAACCAGCCACTTGCCCTGTGGCTTGATTGATCACCAGCTTGTAGTAGCCGTGTGGTACCACAACACCGTTACCAATTGTGGGGTCGTTGCTGTTGTACATGGCACCCACAAAGATTGTGAATGGCTGATTGTGTTGCACAGCCCAACCACGTACGGATGTTTCTAACAGTTTCCAAATGCCGCGATTGAGTGATCCGTGTTGTGGATACATGTTGGTCATTAGGAATGACTCATACTCTACCTGTTGACTCCAGCTCAAGTCGCCATCAGGAGCAGCATGCCCTTTGTCGTAGCCTGTGCCAGCATAGTCATCTGGTCTGGCACCACCTGGCACTGATTGATCTGCTACAAATGCATTGGTACGAGGAAAGCATCCAAGTGCATTTTGTGGCAACAGGGTGTAACTCACATACACAGGAATCTTTGCAGGAGCATCATAAGCTACCAAATATGCTTCTCTGCAGATTGGCTGTGCTGGTCTTACTGTTTGTGCCCAACCCCAAGGCGAGTGTACTTGACAGGCTTGTGCTGGCAGTGGGGCACGTTGATCCCATGCTTGAGATGACATGCTGACTATGGTCAGCAGTATGGCTAATATTTTTTTCATTGTAGGCCTTGCAGTAATATACTACTATTTACCGTGGATAGCCAGCAAATGCTTTTACTGGACTGATTTTATCTACATCAGACATTTCTTCCGATGCTTGGGTGCCAATGCGTATGGCGTCTGAAGGTGGCATGCCCATGCTCTTGAGCGCATCTTTGATCCAGACTTCTGCCTCAGGATCATAACTCACAACAATTTCGTTTTCACCAAACACTGACTCTTTGCCATCAAATGGTGGCACGCCATCTCTGGCACGAGCTGCCGCACCTTTGGCACCAGCAATGGCAACACCAAAACGATATTGCAAATACGGATCTTGATTTTTTAAAGCAGGAATTTTAAAAGCTCCAGGCAGTGCTCGACCCACATCAGCAGTAAATGATCCTGTGCGACCTTCATTGAAAAATTCTCGTGCTCTCATCGGGGATATCCTGCAAAGCCTTTCACAGGACTGACCTTGTGAGTGTCTGGTTGTTCTCTGCTGCGATGATCTGATACTGCGTGAATAGTTTCTGCACCAATAGTTTTCATGGCACCATGAATCATATTATCTTCTTCTTTGGTGTATGGATGTGCTGTGTTGTATTTTTCAACCCATGACGCAGGATCCATTTGATCTCTTGGAATGGCTTTTTTACTCTTGCCATCATGCATGGCAGCTGCCATCATCATGCGATTCATATGATTGATACGATCGTAGCCGCCATTGTCACGCATGGTATGGGCACCGGGCATGGCATGATCATGCCCACCAGGTATTTTACCTTTGCGATCCTCAGTCACAAACTCTTGTGCTCGCATTATGGGTTGCTTCCGTACCCGATCACACCTTCTTGTGCAGAACTTGCTGTGCCTAATGCAAGAGCAGTAAAATTGTTACCGGTCAAGGTCAAATAGTTGCCTGCACCTACATAAATTTCTTGAGTGGTTCCGTTAGGTACACTTACTGCATTTGCATATAGATTACCTACAGCATTAGCAGTGCCCAGAGCAGTAGCGAACACTTGATAGGTAACATTAGTGCTTTCAGAATTGATTTGCGCTTTGTCTGTTGTCCACAACACATTACCTGCTGTGTCTTTGATTACTTGAATAGCCATTATTTGTTATCCTTGTTGGGCTGACTGACCACGGGTTGAAATAGTTCACGAGTTTGATACATCACTCCGGGAATTTCCACGGGTTGTTGTCTCACCGAAGGAATTGACGGAGGCACATATTCATTGGCTTTGCGTTGTGCTAGTTCGGCTGCAATTTCACTGTATGGTGTCATGATTTTTACCCCTTGTAGGCTCGCCATTGATTGGTCAAAGCAAATATACTTTCTTCAACTTTTTTTTCTTTGTCAGCAACAGCTTTTTTCATTGGCTCTTTTTTGTCGCCATCTTTGTCTAAGTCGGGGAAGTCAGGCTTCTTGGCTTCTCGGATGCCGGCAATGTCACGCATGCGGCTCAGCATCTGTTCAAAACTTTCTGTCACAGACTCGTCACACTCGCATGGATCGCAATCGCAAGCTGAACATTTCTCAGCTTCGTCAAGTTCTTCCTCTTCGGCATCTTCTTTCATGGTGCGTTCCCATGGCTTGAGATTGTCTTGCTGAACACCAGCCATTTCCATCATTCTACGAAGAGCTTCATCTTCTTCGTATGTGTGTTGGCGGTCTTCTTGACTGGCCAATACTGGCACCTGTGATTGACCAGTTGACTTAGGACCGTTCAATCCATCACTATACATCATGGCATCTTCTGTGCCTGTTTGGTCAGTTGGCCAATCTGGATTGTTTTCAGCTAGGGCTTCGTCAATATCGCCACATCCGCAATCACTCATGCCGCAACTTGGGCATGGCTCTTCACTATGACCGTGTTCATCACCGTGGCCCATTTCTTGACCCATTTGCTCACCGCCACCCAGGCCTGCATTTTTAAGCAAACCAGCCAGCTTGAGTGCATCTTCGTCTGTGGCAGTGATGGTCAAACTCTTGCCACCTTCGGTTGAGTCGCTCATGTTCACGCTCATAGATTCAGCAATCATCTTTTCCAGTTCACGATTCATTGAATCGTAAATGCCTTGTCCAAAGCTGAAGCCACTTGATGCTGTAGGAGTTTCTGCTCCGCCTTGCTCTTTTACTTTCTTAGGCTTGTCTTCTTTTTTGTCTTTCTTTTCGTCGTACTCAATGTCCTTGGCTACTTTCTTACCGGCTTTTTCGGCCTTGGCATCTTCTGAGCCACGCTTTTTACCATGGATCCCATCTTTCTTCTTCTCGTCGTACTCAATGTCCTTGGTAACTTTCTTACCGGCCTTTTCAGCACGGTTGTCACGTTTGTTTGTAGACTCTTCGCCCATGGCCATTTCTTCATCGCCGGATTGATTCTGCATGTAGTCATCCACAGCAGTCATCATGCCTTCAATCTTGGCCAACTTGGCTTGCACCCATTCTGGCAAGTTGTCGTTGTCGCCTAGGATCTTTTCCAAGGCCTGTGCATGACGTACCACAGTCTTGATACTGTCTTTGGCCATGTCGCCTTCTTGATCGTATTCGCCTGGATCACGGTCATTTTCTTTTGTCATCAACTTTGAACGACCTGATGGTCCCTTGGCACCAATACTTTGTTTGGTACCCTTGGGACGTCCGCGTCCGCGTGGTCCTGCTTGTGTGTCTGCATCATCATCGGCGCCTACTGAATGCCCTTGGTCATCTGTGCGGCGTGTTACAGTACGGCCTGTATATCTTGGATCTGAGGTGCTGTGTTTGATATCGTGCTTGGCACCACGTTCAACTGACCCAACTTGAGGAACGTCTTTGCGAGGCTTCTTGTATGATGTAAACGGATTATTATCGTCATCTTCGCCCATGTCAGCACCTTTGCGCAACGCAGCAAGATCAGGACCATCAATTCTTTTTGGGTTGCCGCCCAATGCAGCCATTTTCTTTTGCTTGGGGCTCAATGCATTTTTAATAGCTTCGGCAGCCACATCACCAATGCGCTCGTCAACTTCTTTTTTGGCGACAGCAATCTTGTCAGCAAATGACTTCTGCTTGCCTGTCATTGGAGCACCAGCTTCCATTGGGCCATAGTCTTCTGTAGCGCCAGGCTTCTTGCCTGTTTGTGGCATGCCCACTTTCTTTTGCAAATCTTTGCGCATGGCTTCGTCGTCGCCGTGACCCAACTTTTCAAGACCTTTTCTTGCCATATCTTTGGCCAAATGACCTACCAACTTGGCTTTGTCTTTAAGACTTTCTTCAACTGTTTGTTCTTCTAGTTGACCGGCCTTCTTCATCTTCTGGAATTGTGCACCGGCAATCTTGTTGCCTTTTTCACCGCCGCCAGCTTTCTTAGCCAGTGCTTTGAAGCCTGTTGTGGCATTGTTGTGCTTGCCCATGTCACGCTCATTGAGTGCTTGTGTTAACTGACTCTTTGATTTATGCGCAGGTGCTGACTGCTCGTTCAACTGGCCATGTGTCTTGCTAGGTGTGGCACGAATCTCGTCCAGCTTTTTGTTTAAGTCGTAAAAAAATGTCATTTCATTATCCTCTTGGGTTGGCGCCGGTTGCAGGCTTGGGTTGACGCTTGATATTGGTCATAGGGCTTTTGTTGCCCTGGGGAAGTTGGTTAGTGGTCTTGGCAGGAGGTGTCCGACCACCAGCCACTGTGAAATCACTGCGGTAAGCATTCTTCAACACAGCATGATCATATGGTCCGGCTGAGTAGTCTTTCTTGAGTGCTCGTTGTTCAGCATTGTCTGCAGGGTAATCTGTGTCTGCCAACAGGTCTTTGTTTTCAGATTCAATTTTGTCCATCTCATCAACAAGTCCATCCACGTGTGGCTGTGTTTGCATCACAATAAGATTGGGATCACCACCTAGCATTTGAAACAACTGTTTGATCTGTGGCTCAATTGCTGGATACTTGAAACTCACATCAAACATTGTCACAGCGTCATTCTGATTGTTTGGAAAGTCTGTGAGGATCTTTTGAATAGGAGTAGTCTTGACGTCGCCCAGTTTGGCTGGGTCAAATTGATCCAGTTTTGATTTGAGTTGACGCACAAGATCGTCCGGAATGCGACCGCACATTTTGATACGATAATCGTATGTGCGTTCACTTTCTGCTAGATATTTGGCAAATGGTTTCATGTCAGGTTCCTGTGATATATTTATTCTTTTTGAGCGTTTTGATTCTTACCCAGAATTCTTTCCAGCAATTCATTGCGACTGAGCACATGGCCTTGGCCTTGCTGTGCAGTGGCCTCTGGATCTTTGTCCGCTTGTTGCTGATCCAATCGCATTTTTTTCATCTGCAAGTCGATCATCTTGAGTTTTTTGTCCAGCTTGGCTGTTTTGGCTGTGATAGCATGGCCTAGCATGTTGCTGGCTACACCAAATATTTCACTAGCAAATCTTGAGTCTACCTGCATGCCAAGGTCCATCAGGTCTCGGTAGCTGGCAGTAGCTAGGCCAGCTAGTTCGTCCATTTCTTGGTCAGTGGACTCCAAGCCACGCACAGCCGGCAAGGCAGCGTCTATCTTATTGATAGCATCATCTAGTGTTTGGATGGCGGTGCGATTTTCTGCTATTGAAGGAACAGCAACATCCACTTCTTCAGTGGAGGGTGGTAAATCAAAAAGTTCTTCGAGTTTTCTCGTCATGCCATATTTAGTGGCTATGCTTTACCGTTCTTAAACATATCGTCTTCAGTTATTACCCTAAAAGTCAAGCCTTGATTTCTGCACCATTTGACCGCAGCGTCCCATTTGGCGTAGTTTACGGCTACTACGGCACGGTCTCTGGGCTTTTGGCCTTCAGTGATGGCGCTTTGACCTTTGGGTTTAATTTCAATCAACTCCGCTCGAAGTGTGTGGTCACGAGTTTTGTAAGTGATCAAAAAATCTGGCACATACGTGGTCATTTTGCCAGTTAGTGGATGCAGATAAGGAATGCGGATGCTTTCACTGGCCCATTGCATGATGTTGTCATTGGTATCGCAAAAACGCATGAATGAATGTTCCCAACCTGATCGATATCTGGGCATGCCTTGGCCCACATATTTCTTAGGGTTGATAACTTGATAGACGCCTTGTGCCCACTTGCTCATTGAAGCACTGTTCTGGCAGCATAGTAGTTGGGTACCGGTTGTACATTTACACCCAGTAGTGTGGCTCTGCTGCGGATATTGTTTAGATAGTAGGCCATGTTGAGATTTATTGTCATGACATCTACACCTTGAAAACTGTCTAACAGTGTAAGTGCCGGAATATTGGTTTGTTCTGCCACTTGAAACAAACTCACTGTGAAGTTGCCTGCTACTCTGGCATCTCCCATTTGTTGTTTAAAAAAACTCAACACAATATCATACTCAGCAGCAGGCACATTGGCTTCAAAGTTGTAGAATCTGTCAAACACTCGCACAGTTTGATCAAGATTGGTATTGGTGTAATTGACTGAACCTGTAGACATTATATAAGTCCTCTAAGGTCGTCACCAGTTGCTGCTGCTGAATTTATAACTCGAGTATATGCTCGTTGAGTTGACTGTACAGGAAACGCCCAACCATCAGCTTTGTTTATCACCGCTCTAACTGCATTGGCACCATTTTGACTGATAACTTGTTTGCCCAATGATATAGCTTCACTTTGCACAATAGATTGCAAATTCTTTCCTTTGAATGTGTTGTAGGCTGCGCCAGCCTTTTGTGCTGCACCAATCAAGCCTGCCACTGATCCTGATTCTAAGTCTGCCAGGATGCCTTCGCCTGTGCTTAAAAGACCACCTTGCCCAAAAATAGTTGCAGTGGATCCTGCACGTGCCAATGGACTTGGTACTTCATCATAGTGTGCTGCGTCTGGCCAACGAATATTGGTATCCGGTTTACCAAGTCCACCGTTGAGGTATTTCACAGTTTCGTAGCGTATGGTCATGGTATGTTGCATGGTTCCATTACCTTGTGAATAATCGTAAGTGTCATGGTTCCAGTTGGTGATCAATGGATTGATCAAGATGTATCTAGCATACTTGTGTTGATCAAATCCAATGATCTGAATGTCTCTAAAGAATGGTGGCTTGCCACTTGCTGTTTGTGTGCCGTCCATGAAGTTTTCGCCAATGTATCCCCAGTCATTCACACTGCCCACACGGTTCTGTTGATAGATGTCTCGATTGTTATAGCTGAATCCATTTGTTTTGGTAGCATTTAGACCAACTGTGCCATACTCGGTTGGAGCATTTGAAATGTATTGTTGTGCTGGATCTTTGTAGTAGTAAGAATAATACTGATACCACATTTCACGTATGTTGTCGCCGCCATCATCATGAAATGTAATGTTTACTGGTTCATAGTTGATTTTAGTTTGTACAATTCTTTTGCGGTTGTATTGATTCAACGTAGCAACATCAATATTGTATTTGGGCAAGTCAACTGTTTTTACCGCCAAACTAAGATTAGAAATATTCTCAGGATTAAAAATTTTACTATTTTTCAATGCAGGTATCTGATTGTAGTTCAATGAAAATTGAACATGAAATAAAAACTTAAATCTGGGTTTGAGTTCGTAGGCATTAGTGCGAAAAGTTTTACTTGCGTGAGTGTAGTCACGCAAGCTGTTTGTCGCAGTAAAGCCTTTAAGAAAGTCCTGGCCGAAGCTAGACATTGATTAGACCTTAGGGTCCTGTGCCGATACCTGTAACAACGTCGTTCACAGTACGGCCGATAACACCACCAATACCGCCACCACCTTGATTGCCTTGGTTGGCGTTGTCATAAGAGATGTTCATGGTGATTGCTACTGCTTCATTGGTACCATAGTTCATTGGACCGTAGTCTGCACTCACAATATAGCAACCATACAGTTCCCATGACTCAAGGACTACTGGCTCGTTGGCACCGTTGCCACCGTCAAGCATTTCTAACTTGGTCAAGAATTTGTAGTCAATACCAGATGCAGCTGAACTCATTTCCAAGAAGTCCATTTGTTTCTGGATTTGTTCGCCAATCAATTTGGACACATTACCTGATGCATCATCACGGATCTCAACAGCAACGTCTGCCCAGCTATGACGACCAGCCAACTTCAATGTTGAATTGTAAATTGGTAATGTGATTGCTTCAAACGTCAAGTTAGGTCGAGCAAAGCTCACAACCTGCTTGGTTAACTCTGTTGTTGGTGTTGAAACTCCCAAATTCTCAAACATCACTCTAAAGCGATATCTAAGTTTTGGCATTAACAGACCTTGGGTGCTTGAGCTTTGATCGCTTGCAAGCGGTACTGTCATTTTGTTTAATGATGAACTTGGCATTGTATATATCTCCTAGTTTTATTTATCTTAGACTTGAGGTCAAAAAATAGGGTCCTTGAACCCCACTTTTACAGGCCTGCTGCTATGTCTCCAGTGTTCTTGATACGCAGAGGAATGTAGATGAACTCCACAGCCTTAACTGGTTCAATAGCAATATCAACCCACAATTCGTTGCGGTCAATACGAGCTGGCGTGTTGTTGCTCAAGTCGCAAACAACCAAGTAGTCATAGATAGCACGTTTGGCAATCAAATCAACCATCAAGCTGTTGCAAGTGTTGGTGATTTCGTTACGTGTGATCTGATCGTTAGGTTCGAACAGATACAATTTGCCAATTTCTTCCAGGCGTCCGCGCAAGAATGCTACCAAGCGTGCAACGTTGATACGATCCAGTGCTGTGGTAGTTGTGGTTGATGTCTTGTTACCAAAGTTGGTAATACCCACACCCGGAATAAATGTAATTGGGTTCACATTCAAACTGTACAGCACATCGCGCAAGCCTTGGTTTACACCAATTGGCTGGAATTCACCAGTAGCGCCATTGATATAACCAATCTGTGTGGCATTGTCTACTACACCACGTCGTGTACCAGCTGGTGCCAACCATGGATAGCTAACTTCATCACTGCGGATGATTGTTCTAACCATCATGTGACTTGGTGCTGTCACAACTGTGTTGCCACTCAAGTCTGTAGTTGTACAGCTTGGATAGAATGTTGCAGCATAGTTACTGGTGCTAGATTGACCGTCACCTGCTACTGTGCCAACACCATTGTTGTTGGTGGCCCAGGTTGTAATGTCAGCACCTGTAGCTGGCAATCGCATTGGAGTATCGCCAACCACAAACAGTGTGTTATTACGCTCATTGCTGAGTGCAATCATGTTAGGAATCAACTCTGGATAAGCCGGTGACGCAATCAGTGTGTACTGAGCAGTATCTTCTCTAGCGCCTTGGCTAGTATCAATACCTGACTTCATTGCAGCCACAACCATTTGACGCTGGGCCAGTCGACCAGCATACATGCTGCCGTCTTGCTTGTTGCCTGACGCTGTGAGCCAGGTGCTGGTCACAGCAGGCAATGTTGCATCTGGGAATGTGGTAGCATTAAAGTAATTGTTTTGATAGCTCTTGACATTGTAACCTGAACGGCGTGTGTTCCACAACAGCATACCTTGCGGATATAGTGCAGAACTGGGAGCATCTAAATCCAAATAGTTGCTGGTCAGCAAACTCACAATAGTTGGTATTGGATCGCTTACAGGATTTGTTGTGCCGTTTGGCGCCCAACGAGCGTCAGCAAACAACACACCATTTTGTGTGACCTGGTCAGTGGTATTAACTGACACCCACTGATCCACTCCGCTCACAGCCTCCCAACGATACAACATGGGATAATTTTCTAAGTCGCTGGTGTCCACCCACAAATCGCCATACACTAGAGCACTTGCTGACACATCATTTTGTGTGACAGGTGCTGTGGCAGCACAGATTGGGCCGCTGGCATTGGTTTGGGTAAGATCGTAACCACGCACATCGTTGGTAACGTTTTGATAACCTCTCCAGGCGCCACCGTTTTGGATCATAATGTCAACTTGACTTGGAGTTGAATAATACCACAATCTGCCGTCAGCTGGATCTTGATAAGGTGCAGTAGCACTAGAAGTATATTTAAACTCTGGATCGCTACAGAAGTTAGTCAACAATAGTGTTGTGTAATTGGTTACCGAAAGTCGGCAAAATGTAGTGTTAGCGGTATATCCAGCAGTTAAGATTGGTGTGCCATAGCCAATCACCGGTGACAGTGCAATAACTCCTCCTTGACTATGAGTAAACACAATATTTCCAGCTGAGTTAACACTAGCAGACACATAAGGAACATTGGCTGCACTAATGTCGGCAATGAAACTGGCAACACTGGTTCCACTTAATATAACTGTAGCGGTGTTAGCTACAGTGCTACCAGCTTGGGATGCAGATATTGTAAATCTATTGCCTGCCACAAACAAAGGATCACTGTTAGATCCTGGTGTGGTAGTTCCGGTTACTATGGTTTGACCAAAAGCTGTCTGTCTATAAAATTCATATCCTTGAGACGGTAATGGTGCTGTTTCGGCAAAGTTTGCATTGGGTTGCACCCAAAGTGTTCCAACTGGAATATTTTTGCCACCACCAGACGGATCAAAAGCATTGATTGCAGCGGTTGTGCTAAAATATGCAGGGCAGCTTTGTAACACCCACTCTCCTAATGCAGCACTATATTGTTTTAGTTGAACGGCTAGACCATTGTTTGCTGGGCTGACATTATTCCATACAGATCCAGTAGGTCTTGGGGTAGGGCCCGATGTGTTCCAACGTGGTGCTTGATAGCTATAGGCTGACAAAAAGATTGGAGTCAAATATTCTATAGCCGAAATGCCAAGTGCAGTACACAATGCAGTGCCGCCGGCATTGGGCTGAATACTTACAATACCACCACTTGCAGTGCTACCATCGTTGGTTGCAAGATCATTGGCATAAATTACAAACTTGCCACTCACCGCCGCAGCAGTCACACCTACAATGGTTGCATTATTAACAGCAGTAACAAATCCAGCCAATGTATTGTCTGGAATAGCTGGCACAGATACTGATGTGCCGTTAATAAAAATACTTTGTCCTGCAGTGAGTGTGGGATTGGTCACATTACCTTGGATTGTTGGATATGATGATTGCCATGCTGGACCGCCAACTGTAACCCATACATTGCTAGAATTTTTATACCAGCCCACGTTGAAAATAGCTTCGGCCTGTCCTAGTGATACAATAGCGTAATCACCAATGCTGCCCACTGTGGTGTTGGGTGTATAAACTGGCTGTCCAGTTGTTCCACTAGTACTTTCTGTCACATCTGAAGCATTGGTAATAAGCAACGGAGTAACTAGTTCAAATTGACCAGTAGATTGATTCCATTCTTGAATACCCCATACAGAAGTGGATGTGTCCAACCAATATGCGCCATCAGCTGGGGTTCCAGTTGGTCGTGTTAGGCTAGCTGTGAGTTCGGTTAAATCAATATCCACTCGCTGAACATAAGCACGATTACTAATACCCAATGAACTATACGCAGCCAACAGGCCGTATTCATTGAGTTCGTAACCATTAATTGGGGTACCGGTTGTGGTGTTATAGAAGAATGGCACACCAAAAGTGGCTGTTAAATCACGCTGACTGGTGATTAAATATGTTTTGTTAGCATTGGCCGCTGTGGTACCAGCAGCTACTCCCACGCCAGCACCAGATACTTTGTTCTGTGCTGTTGCAATTACAAAGTATGGTACTGTGTTGACTGCTGATGGAATATATTGACTTTCGTCAATTACTGTTACTTGTACGCCGGGTGATATGAGAGCCATGGTTGAATCCTTTTCAAGTTCTAATATTTATAGAGACCTTGAAAAAAACAGCCGTTTTGAATACCTTTACCAAAGGTCCGTGCCGCTAAATACCGTATGAGACCCATTTGTCAAGCCTGCCATCAACGCCCCTGTGCTGTAAACTATATTCGTGAGGATATCACACACTATCGATCAAGGTGTGAGACTTGTGCTAGGAAAGGGCGTGGGTTAAAACCCAGAGAGCCACGCTGGAAATCAGCAGGCTACAAGAAAAAAATGAGCTGTGATCGTTGTGGATTTCGAGCCAAGTATGCAGCACAAATTTTTGTGTATCACACAGATGGAGACCTAAACAATACTGGACTCAAGAATCTCAAATCAGTTTGTAGAAACTGTGAAGTAGAACTGTCTAAGAGCGATCTTCCATGGCGACAGGGCGATCTTGAACCAGATTTTTAACTTGCTGATACAAGTCATCAAGGGTGCTGTTATTGTCTATCACAGCATCAAACTCAGTTCCTACCCATGCAGTTTCTGACGCATGGATGCCTAGTTTTTCTAATTTACGCTGACTAAGAGCCCAAGTTGAATTGCCATTGGCACCACGATTGACACTCACTGCCGAGTTGTACCATGCTGGCTCAGGCCCACGCACCACACGGATCACACGACCGCCAGCATTCTTGATAGCTAAAATTTCGTTAGGAAAACGACAATCTGATATCACAACATCATCTTGGCTGTGACGCAGTTTGTTTTCCAAGCTGGCAATCCAGATGTCATCATGGAATCCTGCTCTACACACTTCTGTACCCCAGTATTGCAAGATCCAACGTGGTGTTAGTGTGGGCATACCCAGGCGTTCTGCCCACCACGGATCCACACGCTCGCGCCATTCACGAGCTTGTTTTGTGCGTCCTTCCAGCATGGTTCGATCCCAGCCAAACACTTGTGCCACAGCATCTTTTAGTGTCGAAGCAAAACTTTCTCTACGAAAGTGATGCAAATTTACCAGATAGTCAGCAATAGTGTCTTTGCCTGACCCAATGAATCCACAGATGCCAATGATCATTTCAACTCCTGAACTTTGAGGTATTTAAGTGTATTTTGTAACATGCCAATTTGTCTGCGGCAGTCTTCTAGCGCATGGTGTGTGGTAGGAGGCAAGGGCTGGTCTGGCCACAGTGAGAACACTGTACGGCTGTCACGCACCATGTAATATTGCCAGGGCAAGGGTTTGTTGTAGCTCTTGTAAGCATGCTCCAGTATATTCATGTCATATGTTGGACCTTGGGCCCAAATACGCTTGGCATGCCAGATCAGTCGGCCTAATCCGTCTAGAGCCTCATCCAAGGGCATGCGATCTTCTTCAGCAAATGCTTCGTCACGCACCACAGCAGGTTGTGTGGCCCACCACTCTATGGTGCCTTGCTGTATGCTACGAGTTTCTTGGCTTTCCAGTGTGACTCTGGCGTAGAATGATTGCTCATAATAACCAGAGCCAAAAGGATCAAATGCCTGGGCGGCAATGGTAAGAATAGTAGTGTCAGGGCCTGTTCCCAAGCCCTCAAGATCAATCATCAAGTCCATAACAACATTATAGACTAAATTTCTAAACTTGTCTACAGGTATTCCCAGGTAAATCCGTGATATTTTTCCACATATGGATCACGATCAAGTATGGGAAAAAGATCTGTCAACTCTGAAAGCCCTAAACGGTATCGTTGATTAACAGAGTCTAATGCATCTCTTTGTTTTAGTGCTAGACTTTCAACATGCCTGGCATTGTGTTCTACACTTTTTCTTATTCGATCATGATCAGGGATTCCGGATTCTACCCAAGACTTGGTGCACCTCACAACTGCATCTATCCTTGACTGTTGAGGTAATATATGATCGTATGGTTCACTTAGTGCCCAACGAAATCCATCATATCCTTCATTTTCTAAATAACTCAATAGTCCTGGGTCAGCAGCCAAAATCCAAGGTTGGGAATTAAACGCCGTGATGTAAAATTTTTCAGTGGGATAGTGCCGAAAATAACTTGATATTTCGTTTTCATTTCGACAACTTGTTTCCGACACTAGACGAAATAGTGTGTCGGCAAATAATTTAGGGTCGTAAGGAAATCCCTGATAGTGGGCACTTAACGAAGGGGTATCTCTAATTGCTAGTTCAATATTGTCTGGATTGCTCAGATGCTGATCAATCCAAATTCTCAATTGTTCTTTCGAAAAGTTTGGAAACTGAGTGTGTGTAAAATCAAAATCGCTGTCATCATGACAAAACAAACTCCAAACCATGCGGTCTTTAAGACCGGCACCAATTAATTTCCATAACAATCTTGCTCTGTTGATTCTGTAAGGCTTGCCAGTGAGAAATAAAAACTTGTCAGCTTGATTGTTCCAGTGCAAGTTTTGCTCACTGACTTTATGTACTTTAATAAGATTCCAAGTCTTCCATAAACACCAATCAACTTTGACCAGTTCTAAAAATGGCACTGTGGCAAAGTCACCATAACTGTGATGCATTAATCCGATTGTGTCTATTCCGTTCAGTTTGAGTTGAGTCACTAGATATTGTATCTTGCGTTCAATTTCTGGAGTCATATCGTGTGGCTCCCAGAACAACATGGCAATCATCAACTTTGCATTGTGTCCCTGGCAAGCACGTATAGTTCGATCAACGCAAGTTTCTAAATCAAAATCTGGGGAAACTACCCAATCAATGTCACGATGATAAAAATTCATCAACCAATCACCCAAGTCAAGGGCTGGCTGGCATCTACATAGTTAACTAACTGGCCTAACAACTCGTCTATGGCTGTCTTGGCTTCGGCTTTCATAGCAGTGCCATTTAGGGTACCACCGCCTTGTGGTCCGGCAATAGTGCCAAACTTTTCACGGGCTTCACCAATAATCATCTTGCAGTTGGCTACCATGTAATCACGGATCCACTGTGATATTTGAAAGTCACTCAAGAGATTGATTTCTGGTTTCAAATTGTAAGTCCAAATCAGCACAGCTTCACCTGTATTCTTGGGATCGCGGATCAACTGCAATTTCTTTGTGACAGGATTGAATGTGTAGTTGAAGTATGCACCAAACATACGTCCAGCTAACTCAACATATTGACTGTAAAAATCATATGTGGCAAGACCACCAGCCACATTGAAATTCATCAGGTAAACGTTCAAACTGGCCTGTGCAAACGGATCAAAATTGCTGGCAAACGGTCCAGTTGAGTCACCAAACGTTCTGCGAAAACACTGTCGCACACTCACAACTTCTTGGGGCAATGTGTAGATGTTTTCATCCCTCACCAAGGTGAAAAAACTGTAGCTTTCCTCGTAGGCATTTTGTGCTCGTTGGCGGTAAGTGCCAATTGTTTTGGTATATGCGGCTTCGTAGTGTGCTGGATCCAATTCCAAATCAATGATTTGGCTGCCCAGCTGAAGCTGTACATACTCAATGAGATTTTGCTTGAGCTGAGATAGTGTGTCTTGCTGTTCTGCCATAGGGACTCCGTGTCCTTGTATTTATTGTTTAGATTGCATCCAGCTCTGCAATCGGTCAGCTATGTGTTGATGCCCTAATTGATTTGGATGGCAAAAATTTGGGCGAATGTATGGATTATCCTCTACATTGTATAAACTGTCACCGTTGTGGTCAAGAGCACCAAACCAATCAGCCGCAGTTTCTTGTCCTCCAGCATAGATTTTATCGGCATTTACAAATGGCAACCAAGTAGGATACTTTACCCATCCTGAAAAATAATAATCTTCTATGCCACTGTGTTTACACCATGTTTGCAATGCACATACACTCAGACTTGATCGCATCACAGTTACTTCTTCTGTGTGAAAATGCAACCATGTTTGCATAAACACTTTTTTGGCATCATCATTCCAATGCTGTCGAGCAGAACCGTGTATGTTAAAATCCGAGTCTTGGGGCCAATATGCTGTGCGATGCGGATTGGTTAAGAAAAAAATTGCAGTTGTTTTGTGATCTGCTCTGTGGTGTTCATCAAGATATTTTTGCAACTGTTGCAACATGTGTTCATTGCTGGTGCCACCACGGCCATAGTTATAGAACTCGTCAAACCCCATTTGTTCTTGTAAAATTTCACCGTATCGTTTTCCATCTCCGAGCTCGGCTCCCTGGGGCCAACTATCGCCAAAAGTCAACAATACTTTTTTCACGTTAGTCAAACCCGCTGACTGAATTAATTTTTTTGCTCACTGCAAATAATTTTTTACCAGAAAGTTGTTTGTCAGTGGGGCAAAATTTACATTGAGGGATCATGTCATCTATATGATCTAAAAATTCTTGACCTCTCTGTTCAAACTGATCCACACTAAGTGGGAGGTAGCTATTGATCAAATCTCGATCTTGATCTGATATATTCAACGTATGCTGTTGATCGAACTCGGGAAATAGTGCAACTGGTCCGCATTTGTAGAGTTTGGCTTTTATAAAATGATAACATTTATACTGCACAAATCCGCAATATCTGTGCACCTCTTCTGGATCGTTGTTCCATAAATTGAGCCTGCCTTGAGCATTTCTTTGTATTGCAGACTTGTAAAAAGAATTATATTCCCATACATGCACTCTCATTCCATTGCTGTCTATAAATGCATGATCTGCGCCATAAGTGGCGCTGTTGTCTACGTTGTCTGGATGATCTTTTGCATAGTAAGTGATTGTACCTTTAAGGAACTTTTGTATTTCAGCAAAACAACGTTGTCTGTCGTTTTCATTGTGTAAACTAATACCAATCCAATTTTTTTTACAAACCAACACTGGATCATTGAATTTGATCATGCGATCATACAAATCTGGAACATGATTCAACCGCGTGCCATTTGTAAGCACCTGCACTGTCTTGCCCCACAGTTGATTGATGCCATCAATCCAATCGCATATGGTAGGATTTAATAATGGTTCTCCGCCAAGAATAGTTATGCGTTGTAATTTAATATACTTGGCCCATTGTTGGTACTGCTCGGCATAATCATTCCAATTTTGCCAGCCACGAAAATTATGATTGTTGAATCGATTGCAATCAGTGCAAGTTAAATTGCAAACATTGGTTATATAAAATTCAACATTGGGAACGAAAACACGAGGATCGCCAGGATCCTCGTCTGGAATAGCATGCATGCCAGTATTTACCAGCTCTTAAGTATGATCAAGTTCTCTGTGCCACGAGCGTTCCATGCAGTTTCGGTGGCTTTGATATCTTTGAACGCTTTGCGAGCGGCTGGCTTGCCTACACCCACAATGCCTTTCAGCTGTTCTGCTGGTTTGCGCAGAGTCTTTTGTACTGTTTCTACTGTTGAGAACCCAATGACGGAGTTGTTCTTTACAGTGAATGCCTGTGTGTGGCTGTCTGCCACAAGGTGAATTAGCTTGCGTTTTTTGCTGTCATACAGCCAGGCCTCTGCCTTGTCCACAAGGCTTGCGGCTGGCAATGATTTGAGCTCGAGCTCTGCAAACTCTGCCAGCATCTTGAACTTGGCCGCACGTTTCTCTGGTGGCACTGCCTTAACCTTGCGTGGCTTGCGTTCCACTTTTTTAATCTGTACATAAGCACCGCAGTCGTTTACAACAGCTTCGCAAAACTTGATCACATTGCGCAGTTGAATTTTGGAGAGATAGCTGTAGGCTTCAACTAATTGAGCATCCTTGCCTTCCGCCACTGCTTCAAACTCTAACAGTTTGCGTTTCCAGTTGTCCAAAATTTGGCTGATCATTTGTGGTGCTACATTGAGGCCACGCATGATTGTGACAGGCTTAAAGTCTGCTGTCATTTTGGCGCCACTTAACATAAACTCGTCAAACATGCCATCCAGTTCACCATTGCACTCTGACGCTTTTTCGCGCAGTCGGTCCTGGATGTTGGGCTTGGCCACAGCAGGCTCTTCTGTGACTTCTGCGACTTCGGCCTGCTTGCTGTCTAAAATTTCTCTCAATTGGTTTTGCAATTTGAGCTGTTCTGTGTCATGTAGTTCCAAGCCCACCATGCTCATGCGGCACAACCAACCTGTGGTCAGTCGAATTGCCGAGTCTGGAATGCCTTTTAGCAGTCGCACATCTGCCCGGCGGTCATGTGCTTCCAAGTAATGCACAATCATGTCCCTGGCATCTTTTTTGCCGTAGAAATAGTTGTACCAGGAGAACGCTTTGCTAAGTCTGCTTATTCGATACTCAGTGGGCTGGACCTGCCAGGTTGGCTCCATGCCCAAGATGTTGGTGTCGGAACTGCGGGGGTTTAGCAGTTTGATTTTGAATGTGGTGCTCATGTGTGTCCTTACTTATTTGCAGTTAAATCTCGGCAGAGGTCAAACAAACGCAGGGCACGTTTGAGTTCAAAGTTTTTGTGATTGTACATGTATTTGCGTTTGCGTTCTGCAATGTCTAATGCCTCCATCAATTGCCATTTGGTGTTAAAATCTGACTTCATCAAAATTTTATTCATGTCAACAATGTCCAGGCTGTACTCTAGCCATTTTTCTGTAGCTTTTATTTTGTCATAAGGCACGACTGCTTTGGACTTGTTGGCAGTAGAGTACTTTGCAACAAAATTTGCTGCCTTTTGCATACAGGCTCCTGTAGTGAACAAGTGTGTATTATAGCACGTTAGGCATTATTGGTCAATTGGGCAGAAAGTAGTACTAAAGTAAGATCTGATTCCCGGCGGAATGTGATCCAAAACGGGCGACGACCGTGCCCATTAGCCTTGCCAAAATATGCATGCCAGTCATTGTGGGGCATGAAACCCCGGGCTCCCAGTTTGGTATCGCATATTTTTTCAAGAGGAACGCCTTCCCCAAGCCAACTATCACATCGCACAGCAATCACATGCCCGTGTTTTTTGTATTGGCGGAATCTGCGGTTGAGTTTAACTACTTTCATGCCCAAAGTATAACAGGTTGTGAATTATTGGTCAACCTGCCCATAAATATACACTATGCCACGCCTAAGTTTATACCGCCCAAATCGCACACGAGACTATCAATTTTTTGACCGTACCATCAGTGAAATGTACACTGTGGGCGGATTGGATATCTATGTTCACAAGTACATGGGTCCACAAACTGGTGGTGAGGACTCTGCACTGAGTGGCAACTATGATGTCACTCAACCCATTTACGACACGCAAAGTCCCTTGAATATTCAAGACTTGCTGTTGCTAGAAAACCGTGATAGAATCTATGATCCAGACATCTACGTCATGCGTGGTGTGTATCGTGTGCAGGATGTGGACTTTGACTTGACCCAGTTTGGATTGTTTCTGAACTCAGACACGCTGTTTGTGACCTTTCACTATAACGACATGATTGACACATTTGGTCGCAAGCTCATGAACGGTGATGTGATTGAAGTGCCAAATTTGAAAGATTACAACCCCCTAAACGCTGCCTTGCCACTGGCCTTGCCCAGATACTATGTGATCCAGGATGCTAACTTTGCGTCAGAAGGATTCAGTCAAACTTGGTTGCCACACTTATGGCGTATCAAAGCCACACCACTTACCAACGCACAAGAATACAACAACATACTGGATAAGCCATTTGTGGCCGAGTACATTTGGGATCCGGGTGATTTCTATCCTGGTGGCAGCATTGTAAACTACGGCGATGTTTATTATCGTGCTATTAAAAATACACCTGCTGGCACAGACATTACCAACACTGAGTTTTGGGCTCCATATACTCCGCCCACAATCTCTGACATGCAGAGTACCAGACCCAAAGATCAACAGATCAATGATGACATACTGGCTCAGGCCAATGTGGAAGTTCCACTCAGCGGATATGACGTTGAAAAGTTTTATGTTGTGGCCACAACAGAAGATGGACAACCTGCTAACCCAACCAGTTTGTATACCATGGGCGGCACCACAGTAGATGGCACACAAGGTGGTATGAATGTTACCCCAAGAGCAGATGGTTATACCGCAGGATATCTCACCGGTGATGGTAAAGCACCTAATGGCTTGCCTGTTACTCCGGGTGTGAGTTTTCCTCCCGACCCTGTAGCCGGAGATTACTGTTTGAGATTAGATTATAAGCCTAATAGATTGTTCCGTTTCAACGGTCGCATGTGGATCAAGATTGAAGAAAAAGTACGCACCAATTTGGACAATGGGCCCGTCAATCAAACTCAACGCTCGGGCTTTGTGAACAATACATACACTACCAATACTACTGACTTGGGTGCTATACCACAGCGTCAAAGTTTGAGTCAGGCTCTCAAACCCCGAGCAGACAATGGTGATCAAGGTGGCTTCTTGCCACCTAACCCACCACCACCTTTTTCAAGATAAACATGCAACAATTTTTTTACGACGCACAAATACGCAGGTTCCTGCTGCAATTTACCAGAATCTTTTCAGGGTTCCAAATTGAGTACGGCAACGAAACTGATGGCGTAAACAAAGCCACTCTGTTGCGTGTGCCTGTGCGGTATGGTGATGCCAGTCGTAATGCACAAACTATCATTCAAGAAAACTCAGCCAGTGCATTGCCATCAACTCCGCTAATGACCTTTTACATCAACAATCTTGAATATGATCGTCCAAGAATACAAGATCCTACCTTTGTGGATAGATTTAGTGTGCGTCAACGCACTTATGATACAGAAACAGAAACATACGAAACCACACAAGGCAATGCATTTACCATTGAACGACTGATGCCTGTGCCATATAAACTGAGTATTACACTGGATATTTGGACATCAAACACCAATCAGAAATTGCAGTTATTCGAGCAAATTTTGACCCTGTTCAATCCTTCGCTAGAACTACAAAGCACAGACAACTACATTGACTGGTCAAGTTTGAGTGTGATGTATTTGGATTCATTAAGCTGGAGTTCAAGAGTCATTCCGCAGGGCACAGAAAATCCCATTGACATTGCCAGCATCAAATTCTCCATGCCTATATGGATTTCCTCTCCGGCCAAGATCAAGAAGCTGGGCGTGGTGGAACGTATCATTGCCGGCATATTTGATGCACAAGGTGATGCTGCTGATGCTATTACCAACAATGACTTATTGCTGGGCACAAGACAAATGTTCACACCGTGGAACTACAAACTAGTTGTGATTGACAATCAAATTCAAGTGTTGTACAATCCCACAATTGTGCCCAATGGCGGTTATGAAGATTTAGATCCCACTGCTATCGTGGCAGACTCGCCGCTGTTGTGGCCTGCTGTGATTTCAGCGTATGGCGTGTTACGCCCTGGTATCAGCCAAATTAGACTGAACCGCCCACCTATTGCGGCACCAGACACTGCTAACCCAATCATTGGAACTATTATTATCAACCCCGACGATGATAGACTGGTAATTTTTACTCCTGATTCAGATACGGCACCACAGAACACACTGGCACCTATTGACGCCATTATAAATCCTCTTGCGAGCGGACCAAATGCCGGGTTGCCTGCACCTGTTACAGGCGTTAGATATTTGCTAACTGAAGATACTGGCAACTGGGACAATGTGGACAATCCTAATTCTTGGGATGGCACAGGTGGTCAACCACTAATTGCCTATGCCAATGACATCATTGAGTGGAACGGCACACGCTGGCGTGTGGTGTTTGTGAGTGCTGACGAAACTGCTGCTCAGTATGTTACAAACATAACTACTGGTACACAATATGAATGGACTGGTGAACAATGGATAAAAAGTTATCAAGGAGTCTACCCGCCTGGAGCCTGGAGTCTAGTACTGTAAAGGCTGTGGGTGTTTGGTTTTTATCCCGGAGTACAGGCCGTTACCTGTATCTCTTGCGCAACGATGCAAAACATCCAGAAACCTGGGGACTGCCCGGAGGTAAAGTTGAATCTGGCGAAACGCTGTTGGGTGGCATGGAAAGAGAATGTATTGAGGAACTGGGTCATTTTCCAGAATATCACAGACTTGTACCGCTAGAAAAGTTTACATCAGCAGATGGTGTTTTTGAATATCACACTTGGGTATGTGTGTTGGATGCGGAATTTGTGCCGGTGCTGAATGACGAACACATTGGACATGCGTGGATTCAAGCTGGAGTATGGCCCAAGCCCATGCATCCTGGTTTGTGGAACACTGTGAACATTGATGCTGTTCAACAAAAACTGGTTTCTGTGGAACGCAGTGTTGAAGTATCGCAGTAACAGTCTTAGAATGGGGTCACAGTACTGACTGCGGCATTACCCACAGCAGTAATTGTGTAGTTGTTGGCGCTGTTGTCTGTGAGTGTGGCGCTCTGGCAGATCAACAACTGAGTGCCCGACACTGCTGTGGCTTGACTGGTGGGCACACTTACCGTGGCACCTGTATAAAGACCTGTGCCTACGACCAAGCGCAGGTTTGAAATATAACCGTTGAGACTGTTGGCACCACTGTTTCGACCACCTACACCATAAGAAGCAACGGGTGCAACACCAGTGGTTGCAATAGCTTGATTTAGGACTCGTGTGCCATCGTAGTATGCACTTATTGTGCCCGACGTCCTGCTTACTGCTACCCAGTGCCAGGTACCTGTGGTAATGCTTGCGTCTGCTTGAATCAAATAAGAAGTGCCACCAAACCAGTCAAAACTCAATCCCGAGCTGGAGCCGCGTTTGAGAACTCTAAATGCTCCAGTTGTTTGTGATTCAAACAAGTCAATTTCTGTTGACGGCACTGAGTTAAAATAAATCCAGGCTTCCCAGGTGAAGTCTCCGGCACCTGCAGCCAAGTTGGCTGAGTTGGCACCAAATGTAATGGCATCTCCTGAGCCATCAAACACCACACTGTAATTTACTGTGACAGGACTTGTTATGGTCATTCCACCAATACCTGTTGCTCCACCTAGAAGTGTCATTCCCATTTTAAATTGTATCCAGTTGTAATTACCATGTGGTGACGGTTTGTCTCAAAAAAATTATAGTCTACCAACAACAATCTCAATAACGCCTGACTCGCCGTTGAAGTTTTCAAGGGCTTTACCAATCACAGTGCCCATAGCAGGTGTGGCACATGCTTGAGCAGCACCATTGCCAGCTGACACCATCATGTCGCCTTTGCGTACTGTGCCCACAACACTAGTTGGCACACGACCTGTTAGTGCAACAGCAGCAACAAACTCTGATTCAAGTGTAGAATTCATCAAGTGAGCCGGGTTAGTAGATACAATGCCTGCTACTCGTGCATCGCTGACTTCGGTTGCAATTGTGACTTCTTGTGCGCCACCAAATACCAAAATAGTTCCCGGTGCATACGCAGCATCAGCAGTATAATTTTCAGCCAAGTCAGCGTATTGTGCAGTGGTTGCTTTACCAAACACTGTGTTAAAGTACACTGTTGAGCTACCAATGTTACCAATACCGTTACCGTTACCGTTTACAATGTTGCCACCAGTGATTGTACCAGTGCCCACAGTCAAGCCAGCAAATGTTGGAGTGCTGCCAGTGGTCAAGCCTGAAATATCTGCTTGTGCCAGTGTGACTGCGCCAGTACGGCCAGCAACTGACGTTACCTTAGCATCAGTGTATGTGGTACTGATGCTGGTTGCATTCCAAGTACCACCAGTCAATGTACCAACCGATGTGATGTTAGTTTGTGAGGCAGTTTGTAATGTACCTGTTAAGGTAGCACCTGAGTTGCCAATTGTGGCAGCGTTGACAGTTGCCGCTGTAACTGTACCAGTAATTGATACTGTGGCACCATTGTGTACAGCACTGGTATTACCAATTGTAGCAGCACTAATGCTTGCACCTGTAAATGCCGCACCTGAGTTACCAATAGCAGCAGCGTTGACTGTGGCCGCTGTTACCGTACCTGTGATAGAAACTGTAGCGCCGTTAACTACAGCACTGGTATTACCAATTGTGGCAGCCGACAAACTTGCGCCAGTAAATGCGGCACCCGAGTTACCAATTGCGGCAGCATTAACAGTGGCCGCTGTGACTGTGCCGGATGTTGAGTACCCAGTGGCCGTCACAACACCAGTAGCCACGTTGACAGAAATTGCGCTGTTGGCTGAATTTTGAATGTTACCAGTCACAGCATTGGCTATCATCACATAGTATGTGCCTGTTGTGACTGTGTTGATAACGTCCCAGTCGCTTACATTGGCTCGAGCCACATACAAGTTTGGCACCAGTGTTGTGCTGGTAATAGCCAAAGGTGCTGTGCCTGTGGCTATTGAACTTACCAATTGTCCAGCAGTGGTAATGTTACCACCAATCACATTGCCTGTGGCACTTGCTGTCACAGTTGACAACAAATTCAATCCAATTAAACTGCCGCCTGATCCACCACCAGTTATTAAATTACCACCCGAAATGTTGCCAGTTGTTGATATGTTGCCAGTGCCCACAATACCCACTGTGTTTACGTTACCGGTTGAACTTAGGGTTGAACCGGTTATGGTTGTTCCTGTTATGGTGCCAGAAGCAGAAATCAATCCACCTGTGAGCAAGTTGCCGCTGGTTGTGTTGGCTGTTACTGTTAACGAGCCTAAGGTTCCAACTGATGTAATTTGTGTTTGACTTGCATTTACACTGAACGTGGTACCATTTAATGTCAGTCCAGTGCCGGCACTGTAAACTTGTGAGCTGCTGAATTGACTGAACTGAATATTTGAAGTACCAAATGTAATGGTGCCCGATGGTGAACTGACAATATATGCTGATCCAGCATTCACATTGCCACTTTGCACAAAGAAGTAGTCATTTACACTCAATGCTGCTGTGCTGTCTGGTCCATATTCATCAGTGTCAGTTGATCTAATAATAGCTGTGGCATTGGCCCATGTATACACACCATTGTATACACCATTGCCTTCATTCTTGATCAGCACTCGAGTACCAATGGTCTGAATGTTGGCTGTGTCGATCAAGTTGAACGACCCAGTGGTAGCCAGTACAGCACCAACACCATTGGCCACACCATTGGGTTGTGTGTAGGTAATTGTACCACCTGTGGCAGTGGCCAGATTAGACACAGTGGCAGCAGTAACTGGTGAGTGGAAAGCAAATCCAGTTGTTGCCAAATTGTCAACATACAGTTTGGTAGCAGCATCAGCATCTTGTTGTGGGTAGCCCACATTGTTGATCTGCACGTTTGATGCAAATACAACGTTACCAGTTGATGACAAGTTCAATGCACCAGTTGATCGCAAAGTAAGTGCTGTGCCAACCACGGTGTTAGAAATAATGTTGCCGCCGGTTACATTTCCTGTGGCACTTACTGCACCACCGGTCAACAGGTTTGAACCGGTTACATTTCCAGTTGCACTCACAATGCCAGTTACGCTCAATCCGTCAGCAGCGAATCTTCCACGATCGGCGCCATTAGTAGCTACACCTATAACGCCATCACTTATCCAATAAAATCCAGTGTCTGTTGCTCCATCAGCTGAGAATCCAAAACTTGGACTTGCTAGATTTCCACTACCTACTAGTATTCTGCCCACAGCTGATAGATTGCCACTTGTGATGTTACCTGTGGTTGATATTGGGTTTGAACCCAGTGCAGCCAAATTGGCCACCACGTTGGCATTGCCATAACTTGAAGCAATGCCAGTCAGTTGCGACCCATTACCAACAAAGAAGTTACCAGTAATATTGCCAGTTGTTGATATGTTACCGGTGCCCACAATGCCCACGGTGTTCACATTACCAGTTGAACTTAGAGTTGAACCGGTTATGGTTGCTCCTGTGATTGCACCAGTTACACTTACGGCTCCACCAATTAAATTGCCACCTGAGACATTACCAGTTGTTGATATGTTACCGGTGCCCACAATGCCCACTGTGTTCACGTTACCACTTGCACTTAATGTAGTGGCAGAAATAACATTGGCGCCTGTTAAGTTGCCACCTGACCCTGATCCTGTTATCACATTACCACTTGAAATATTTGCAGTTGTGGTAATGTTGGCAGTTGAGTTAAGAGCTGATAAGACATTTGAACTTAAACTCAATCCAGCAGCAAGTATATTACCACCTGAGACATTACCAGTTGTTGATATGTTACCAGTGCCAACAATACCCACAGTATTCACATTACCAGTTGAACTCAAGGTTGATCCTGTGATTGTTCCACCAGTGATTGCACCAGATACGCTCACAGCAGTACCAATATGGGTTCCTGCTGAGACATTGGCAGTGGTTGTGATATTAGCAGTTGAGTTAAGTGCTGACACAACGTTTGAGCTCAGGCTCAAGCCTGCGGCATTTAGATTGCCACCTGTGATGTTGCCACTTGCACTCAATAAACCGGTAATGTATTCACCTGTGGTAGCAAATACAGCCACATTGCTTGTGCCGCCAACACCTATAGAAATATTTCCGCCTGCGCTCACAACAGTGACGTTTGAATTTCCACTGTTGATATTTGCTACTGAGGTAATCACACCTGTAAGCAGAGCACCATTGCCTAAAATATAATTGCCAGTGACGTTACCACTTGCACTTAATGTAGTGGCAGAAATAACATTGGCACCTGTTAAGTTGCCACCTGATCCTGATCCTGTTATGACATTTCCACTTGAAATATTTGCAGTTGTGGTGATATTGCTAGTTGAATTCAGTGCTGACACAACATTTGAACTCAGGCTCAACCCAGCAGCATTCAAATTGCCGCCTGTGATATTGCCAGTGGTTGATATTGGGTTTGAACCCAGTGCAGCCAAATTGGCCACCACGTTGGCATTGCCATAACTTGAAGCAATGCCAGTCAGTTGCGACCCATTACCAATAAAGAAGCTGCCGGCAATATTGCCAGTTGTTGATATGTTACCAGTGCCCACAATGCCCACTGTGTTTACGTTACCAGTTGAGCTCAATGTTGAGCCAGTAATTGTTGCTCCTGTGATTGCACCGGTTACACTTACAGCAGTACCAATGTGAGTGGCTGCCGAGACATTGGCAGTTGTGGTAATGTTGGCGGTTGAGTTAAGAGCTGATAAGACGTTTGAGCTTAGACTCAATCCAGCAGCCAACAAGTTACCACTTGAAATGTTGGCAGTTGTGGTGATAGCACTTGTTGAGTTAAGAGCTGATACAACGTTTGAGCTTAGACTCAATCCAGCAGCCAACAAATTACCACTTGAAATGTTACCTGTGGTTGATATATTACCAGTGCCCACAATACCCACTGTGTTTACGTTACCGGTTGAACTTAGGGTTGAGCCAGTGATTGTGCCACCGGTGATTGCACCAGTTACACTTACAGCAGTACCAGTATGAGTTCCTGCCGAAATATTAGCATTGGTTGTGATGTTGCTGGTTGAGTTTAGTGCAGATACAACGTTTGAGCTCAGGCTCAAGCCTGCAGCATTTAGATTGCCACCTGAGACATTACCAGTTGTTGATATGTTACCGGTGCCCACAATGCCCACTGTGTTCACGTTACCGCTTGCACTTAATGTAGTGGCAGAAATAACATTGGCACCTGTTACATTACCGCCTGAACCTGATCCTGTGATAAGATTACCACCTGAAATATTAGCAGTGGTTGTGATAGCACTGGTTGAATTCAGTGCTGACACAACATTGGAGCTCAGGCTCAACCCAGCAGCATTCAAATTGCCGCCTGTGATGTTGCCACTAGCACTTAGCAACCCAGTGATGTATTCACCAGTGGTGGCAAACACTGCCACATTACTTGTGCCGCCAACGCCTATAGAAATGTTGCCGCCAGAGCTAACAACTGTGACGTTTGAATTTCCACTATTGATATTGGCCACACTTGTAATAACACCAGTTAGTAAAGCACCATTACCTAAGATGTAGTTACCGGTAACATTGCCGCTTGCACTTAATGTAGTGGCTGAAATAACATTGGCGCCTGTTACATTACCGCCTGATCCGGCACCAGTTATCAAATTTCCACTTGAAATATTAGCAGTGGTTGTGATATTGCTGGTTGAGTTCAATGCCGACAACACGTTAGCACTTAAACTCAATCCTGCGGCATTTAGATTGCCACCTGTGATGTTACCTGTGGTTGATATTGGGTTTGAACCTAGTGCAGCCAAATTGGCCACAACGTTGGCGTTGCCAAAACTTGAAGCAATGCCAGTCAGTTGCGACCCATTACCAACAAAGAAGTTACCAGTAATATTGCCAGTTGCAGAAATCAATCCAGTTACCAATACATTTGCACCTGAGTAAACATTACCAGTGCCGTTGGTTGTAAAAGTAATATTGCCGTTTGTGGCAGTTGTTTGCAGGTCCAAATTACCAGTTGTATCAACAATAATGCCTGTGACAATAAAGTTGCCAGCTGAGATGTTGGCAGTTGTGGTGATAGCACTTGTTGAGTTGAGTGCTGATACAACATTTGAACTCAAACTTAATCCTGCGGCATTCAAGTTGCCACCTGAGATGTTTCCACTTGCACTCAACACACCAGTTACATACTCACCTGTGGTTGCAAACACAACCACATTACCTGTTCCACCTACGCCAACTGTGACGTTACCGCCAGAACTTGCCACACGAACATTTGATGTACCATTTTGTATTGATGTAGCATCAATCCCAGTAAGTTGGCTGCCGTTGCCTAGGAGGTAATTACCAGAAATATTTCCAGTTGCAGAGATCAATCCACCGGTTAGTAAATTACCAGTGGTTGTGTTGGCTGTTACTGATAATGAGCCCAGTGTACCAACACTTGTGATATTTGTTTGACTGACTGTGGTCAATGTGCCCGCAATACTGGTACCCGACAAATTGCCACCGGTGATATTACCGGTTGCGCTCAAACTGGTACCAGTGGCAGCACCAATATTTGGTGTTGTGAGCTGAGCACTGGCTTTGACCACAATGTTGCCGCTGCTGAATGCTGTGGTAACATTATCAACCAATGCATTGATTACTGTGCCAGCTAAACTGATACCTGCTGATGTGTTAGCAGTATAAGTTTGTGAGCTACTGAATAGGCTAAATTCAATATTTGAAGTACCAAATGTAATTGTGCCTGCTGGCGCACTAACTACATAGGCAGAACCAGCATTCACATTGCCACTTTGCACAAAGAAGTAGTCATTGATACTGAATGATTCTGCACTGTCCGAGCCATACTGATCGGTATCAGTTGAGCGCACAATATTGGTTGCATTGGCCCATACATAAACACCGTTGTATACCGCATTGGCTTCGTTCTTGACCAATACTCTAGTACCAACAGTTTGAATGTTTGCGGTGTCAATTATATTAAACGAACCAGTGGTTGTGAGCTTTGCCCCCACGCCATTGGCCACGCCATTTGGCTGTGTGTATGTGATTGAGCCACCTGTGGCTGTGGCCAATGTGGTATATGTAGCTGCTGTTACAGGTTGGTGAAAATTGAATCCAGTTGTTACTAAATTGTCAACATACAACTTATTAACAGCATCACCATCTTGTTGCGGTTGTGGAACATTGTTAATGTATTCGTTGTTGGCATTGATATTACCAGTGGTGCTAAGTGTTAAGTCTCCAGTGGATATGAGTGTGAGTGCAGTGCCAGTCACACGGTTAGTGTTGACATTACCACCTGTGATATTTCCAGTAGCACTGATCAATCCACCAGTACTAATATTTGCAGCGATAATATTTCCACCAGCACTGATTTGTGTGGTTGTTGCAACGTTACCGCTGCTGATGTTTCCAATCACACTAACTGTATTAGAAGTTTTATTGAATGTAAAGGCTGCTGCTCCAGCAGCATTTCCACTATCATTGAATAGAATCTGAGTATTCAAACCTGGAGCGGTAATATTGCCAGAAATATTTCCAGCAAAAGTGCCAACAAAATAACCTGCATTGACATTGGCAGTTGTGGTTATATTACTGGTTGAGTTAAGTGCCGACACAATATTTGAGCTCAAACTCAATCCTGCGGCATTTAGATTGTCTGCAATTACATTACCAGATGCACTTACTACTCCTGCACTACTTACATTTTTTGCCAGCACCCAAGTGCTACTATTTCCAAATTGAACAATATTGGCTTCTGAAATTATATTTTGAGTAGCACCAATTGACCCAGTTGCAAACAATCCAAATATTCCAGGACTTTCGAGTGTGCTTTCGCCAACTCTTACAGTCACGTTGCCGTTTGCACCTTCTTGATATAAAATAATGTTGGCAGAATAAGTTCCACCATTATAAAAGTTTACACTAGCATTTGCATTTGCGTTTACTAAGCCACGAGCAATCACATTAGCACTCGTAGATATAGTTCCATTTGTAAATAAATTAGCCCCTCTTATATCGCCACTTGCACTAACCACAGATCCTGTGATGCTTGTGCCAGACAAGTTACCACCAGTGATATTTCCCAAAGAGCTAATCAATCCGCCAGTATTAAGATTATCACCTGTGATGTTGCCACTAGCACTTAACAACCCAGTGATATATTCACCTGTGGTTGCAAACACAGCTATATTATTTGTGCCGCCTATACTGATAGCTACATTGCCACCAGAACTTACCACTCGCACATTGCTTGTGCCGTTTTGAATGCTTGCAGCATCGATGCCAGAAAGCAAACTGCCATTACCTAAAATGTAATTGCCAGAAATATTAGCAGTAGTTGTGATATTACTGCTTGAAATAAGTGCAGACACAACATTTGAACTCAGACTCAATCCTGCGGCATTCAAGTTACCACCGGTGATGTTTCCACTTACCGATACTGTAGTGCCTGTGTGAGTTGTAGCGTTAACATTGGCACCACCTAGTATATTGCCACCGGTGATGTTTCCGTTGGCACTTATGACGCCAGTGATGTATGCACCAGTTGTGGCAAACACAGCAATATTTGATGTGCCACCAATTGTGATGTTGGCATTGCCGTTAGGAGTTTGAATTTCTACGCTGGTGGTTCCGTTGGTGATTTTGTCACCAACAATATTACCACTCAGTGACGCATTTCCTACAACTGTTAAATCCCCAGCAACAATGGTATTTCCGCCAACACTTAAATTGCCGTTGGTGTTCAAGTTTAGTCCAGCTACGTTGCCGGAAGCATTGATGGCACTAGGATTAAAACTGCCAACTACAAGAGAGCCATCAGCAACAATGTTGCCAGTTGTTGAAATTCCAGTTGTGCCGTCTAGTTGAATTGCCATGATTTATCCTCGTATTTGATATTTAGCATCATGTTGGAGTAAAGATTGTGAGAGTAGAATCTGTAGGCACAAAAATGTTGCCCGCAGCCGATATAGTTAACGGGCTAATCATCACAGCATTTACCACATTTGGCACTAGAGCTAGGGTGTTTATCACTTTGGGTGTTGAAATTGGACCTTGCACAAACAGGCTGCCCGCACCCATCACAATAGAATTTGCCACAGAATCCACAGCAACTTGAACATTGCCATTGATATCTGGAATTGCTACATTACTATTACCGTTTGAAATGGCGTTTCCGCCGCCGCCACCCGATGCGTTTGACCAGTAGGTTACGCCATTACCGTATGTGGTTAATACTTGACTTGCCAGTCCGTCAACATTGGTGTAAATTACATTGCCGCTTTGGACAGTTCCAAACGCTGAAATATTGCCACTTGTGCTTAATGTTGTGGCTAAGATAACATTGGCACCTGTAATATTGCCACCCGATCCGGCGCCAGTAATCAAATTGCCGCCAGTTATATTGCCAGAGACTGACACAAACTGGTTGCTGGCAATTACTGTTACTACATTGCTGGAATTTTTGTAAAATAAATTGCCATCAGAATAGTTGATGGCCAGCTCGCCGGCAACCAAATTCCCGGCGCTCGGAACTGCATTAGCTACATTTGACCGCTTGAGCTGTACTGTATTTGTCATTGAGCATATTTACTATTAATATAGTCCACCGTCTACAGTAGATGCTGTGTCTAGCACTTGGTAACTGCCCTGGAAGATGTTTCCACCTGTGATATTTCCTGTGCCTGACACAAAGCCAGACCCAAACAACACGTTGCCAGCAGTAACAGTGCCAGTAGCAGAGATTATTCCACCAGTTAACAAATTGCCGCCGGTGATGTTGCCTACTGCTGAAAATACGCCAGTACCACTTAGACTTGCTACTTGTGTTGTGGCACCATACCAAGTAAAGTTAAAACCACTGGTATTTTCAGGCACGCTGAACCACATTGTGGCTGAGTCAATACCTATAGCATAGTCTGTTAGACTGCCAGATAATGTTGGATACAATGTTAGTTTTGTACCAGCACTTCTTGTGGTAAATGCCGGAGCGCCTGTGCCCACTGCTGCCCAATCAATTCTGTTATCGCCAGACCCGTTAAGGAATATTTGTCCACCGCCATCAGCTGCGTTACCTGGTTGAGTGGATATCAACTGCCCAGTAGTTGTGACATTGCCAGCGATAACATTGCCAACAGCAGAAACATTACCAGTGGTGTTTATGTTGCCAGCCGCAAAATCACCGGATCCAACGCTAACTCCTGACACATTTGATGAGATAGCTTGTGGTCCAAGATAGATACTGTTGCCAGACAAATACAAATCTTTCCACAAAGAACTTGTACTACCCAAGTTATATGTTACGTTGGCAGATGGAACCAAGTTACCAATTACATTACCAGTGATACTGAAATTGTTTGTGCTCAATAATCCAACAGTGCTAATGTTTCCACCAGCAATGTTAGAAGTAACATTCAAGTTACTCACAACATTTGAACTTAAACTTAGTCCGGCAGCATTTAAATTGCCAGCAATAACATTGCCACTAGCCGACAATGTGATACCACTGATTACATTGGCGCCGCTGATGTTACCACCAGAACCTGCGGTACTAATATTACCAGCAGTAAGGTTACCTGTGGCTGAAATCAATCCACCAGTTAGGATATTGCCACCAACTACATTACCACCAGTGCTGATGAATCCTGATCCAGCGTCAACGTTGCCAGCAGTAACAGTGCTGGTTAGACTTAATGTTGTGCCAGTTGCATTGCCAATATTTGGTGTTGTGAGTTGAGCACTGGCTTTAACAACAATATTACCACCACCATCAAATGCTGTGGTAACATTATCAGTTTTGGCACTGAATACTGTGCCAATCAAACTCAAACCAGCTTGAGTGTTGGCTGAATAAACTTGAGTGCTACTGAATTGGCTGAATTCAATATTTGAGGTGCCAAATGTAATAACACCCGGTGGGGCGCTAACAACAAAAGCAGCACCAGCATTCACATTACCACTCTGTGTGAAGAAGTAATCATTGATGCTGAATGATTCTGTACTGTCCGAACCGTATTGGTCAGTATCAGTTGAACGCACAATAACTGTGGCATTGGACCAGGTGTAAACACCGTTATATACGCCATTGCCTTCGTTCTTGACCAACACTCTAGTGCCGACTATTTGAATGTTAGCGGTGTCAATTAAGTCAAATGACCCAGTAGTGGTTAGTGTTGCACCAATGCCGTTTGCCGCGCCATTTGGTTGTGCGTATGTGATTGAGCCACCTGTGGCTGTGGCCAAGTCTGTGTTAGTAGTAGCAAATACTGGTGCATGGAATGTCAATCCAGTTGATGCCAAATTATCAACATAGTACTTGGTCGCCGCGTCTTGATTCTGTAGCGGTTCTGCTAGGTTATTGATAATGGTGTTAGCAAGAACAATATTACCAGTTCCATTTGGGTATAGGTTAACATTACCATTGCTAGCAGTTTCAAATGTTAGAGAATCAACTCTGCCAATGATATTTGAAGTGTATAGTATTGTGCTAACATTTACATTTGACCCATCAACGTTGCCACTGGCTGACAAATAAGTTGACAGCACATTGCCGCCTGAAATATTGGCGCTTGTGGTAATGTTACTAGTAGAGTTTAAGTCTGAAACAACATTGGAACTTAGACTCAATCCAGCAGCGTTTAGATTTCCACCTGTTATATTGCCAGAAGTAGAAATTATACCAGAACCGCCTAGTATATTACCGCCTGTAATGTTGGCAGTTGTAGTGATGTTTGAGGTGGAATTCAGTTCTGACAAAACATTTGAACTCAAACTCAGTCCGGCCGCATTCAAATTACCACTGATGATGTTGCCTGTGCCACTAACAACACCAGATCCAAACAGTATGTTACCACCTGTGATATTAGCTGATGTAGTGATGTTGCTGGTTGAGTTTAGATCGCTCAATACATTGCCACTCAAACTCAAGTTGGCTGTGAGCACACCTGAAGTGGCTGACAAAGTTACTGCTTCAATAACATTAGCCCCAGTGATGTTTCCACTTGCTCCTGAGGTAGCAAAGTTTGCAGCAGTGACATTAGCCGATGTAGTGATGTTGCTGGTTGAGTTTAAGTCACTGAGCACATTGCCACTTAGACTCAATCCTGCAGCATTTAAATTACCGCCTGTTATATTGCCACTTGCACTTACAGTGGTACCAAACACATTACCGTTGAAATTGGCACCATTAACATTGGCTGTGGTTATGATATTGCCTGATGCTGACAAATTGCCAGTTGTATCAAATACCCATTGACCAGTATTGCCACTACTGTTGAGTACAATATTGCCAGTGTTGGCCAACTTCACATAAAAATCATCACTACCCAAGAATAGTTCTGTCTGTAACAGATTGCCACTGGTCAAGTGTATGTGGTCGCCATCCATTGCTGTTGGGTAGATTAACAACTGCTGAGTAGTTGTAACTCCTGAACCTGCTGGTTGAAGAGTAATTGTATTGCCTGGAGAACCGCTTGGTGTGTATGGGTTACCATAGATAATACCGCCACCTGGGAATGCCAAATTGCCAGTGGTATCAAAGTTCCATTGCTGATCTACAGCAGCATTGGCATTGATCAACACATTACCATTGGCTGCGGGAATTGTTACATTACTGAAGCCATTGAAAATCAAACTGGTAGATGCTGTTTGTGTCCAGGTCAAGTTACCTGAGCCATCAGTGGTCAACAAATATCCATTTGATCCGCCGTCAATATGAACATTGCCCACATTGCCTAAGCTAATATTGCCCGAGCTCGCAAAATTTACAGTGCCTGTTGCACTGATGCTAGATGTGACCACAGCTGATGTAGCACTGAGTGTGGTACCGCTGATTACATTAGCACCAAAAATATTGCCGCTAGAGCCAGAAGTAGTAATATTGCCACCAGTGATATTACCGCCTGCACTGATGTTACCGCCTGTTGACAAATTGCCGCCAGTAACAGTACCACTTACTGACAAACTGCTGAGTGTGCCAACTGAAGTCAAACTTGAGTAAATTACATTTGAGCTAAGTGTGTTGCCAATTAGATTGTTGGCATCAACACTGCTGGCCGCAACACCTGTCAACTGACTACCATTACCAATGAAGTAATTGCCGGTTATGTTACCAGTTGCACTGATTTCACCAGTTGTATACTGCCCAGTTGTGGCAAACACAACCACATTTGATGTTCCACCTACACCAACTGTGATGTTACCACCTGAGCTTACAACTGTGACATTTGAATTTCCAAGGTTGATATTTGCAACTGATGTGATCACACCAGTCAAGAAATAACCATTACCTAATATATAATTGCCAGCAACATTGCCTGTAGTGGTGATATTTGATGTGCTGTTGATTGGGCTGAGCACATTGCCACTAAGACTCAATCCTGCAGCGTTGACATTGGCACCTGTAATATTGCCTGATACAGATACAAACTGTTTGCTGGCAATGGTTTGGACCGTTCCGGCGCCATCTTTGTAAAATAAATTGCCGTCTGTGTAATTGATTGCCAGCTCGCCTAGTGCTAAATTGCCACTAGCAGGAACAGCATTTGCTGTACCTGAGCGTTTGATTAAAATTGTATTCGACATTTTATTTTTCCTATTTTTGCCTTAAAAATCACCGCCTGTGACTATTTGGAAATCATTCACAATCTTGATCCAACTAGTCCATGTTCCGCCCCATTTACTGCGATCCCACTGTATTTTTTGGTCTCCTGGCTCTGTTGTGCCTGGATAAAATACCTGTGTAATAGCAGTATCTGTGCTGTTTACCACTTCTAATAACCCTACAAAAACCTGGCTGTCCAACGGAGTGCCACTGGTTCCTGACCAACTTGTTCTATTTACCGTGTACACACCCATTTCAGTCAGCGTGTTCCAATTGTTTGAATCACCACCGCGATCAGCCAGCACACCTGTTAGTGCTTGCCCGCTGCCTACAAAGTTATTAGCCACAACATTGCCTGCTACACTCAGCTGGGTGGGACTAAAAACTGCCACATTTGCGGTGCCGTTGACACTGACTGAGACATTGGCATTGGCGCCAGGAATTTTAACATTACTGGTACCGTTGTCAATTTGGCTGCCAGCAGTAGCTAAAATACCAGTAAGTTGGCTGCCATTACCAACAAAATACTGTGCAGAAATATTAGCTGTTGCGTTGATGTTTGATGTTTGCAGCCCAGTAGGAGTAAAAACTGCTACATTTGATACACCGTGAACACCCACAGCAACATTGCCACCTGTGCCTTGTATAGCTACATTGCTGTTACCTGACACGATCTGCGAGCCAGCAGTGACATTTGAAAGTTGACTGCCGTCACCAACAAAATATGCATCAGTTGTTATATTGCCTAGTGCGCTGATCTCAGCAAGTGTGCTGATATTGCCAGATGCAATAACATCACCACCTGTAATGACATTAGTACCTGTGACATTTCCGCGCACGTTCAATGCTGAATTTACATTGCCCGACACACTGACATTGCTAACTGTAAGATTTCCAGCGATCAAGTTGGCATAAACTACTTCATTGGTTACATTTAAAGTGTCGGCTGTAAGAGTAGTAAAAGTACCAGCAGCTGGATCAGTGTTGCCAATTATGATGCTGTTGATAGCACCTTGTGGATTCAGTCGCCAGGCTTGGCCGGTCCAAATCCAAGTTTTGCCGCCGAAGGTATACAGCTGATTCAGCGTGGGATTGGTGGGAAAATTCAGTGTGGTTGCCATATCTTAGTATTTACCGTGGGCTAACCCTTAAAGTTCAGTGTAACCGTAACGCACAGTGACATTACCGCCGCTGGTGTTGCGGATACCAAAGTCAAATCTATTGGTAGTTGAACTAGGGGCCGTATTGCTACGAACTATGGCATTGGCAGTGCCTACGAACTGATTGGGTATGCTGGTAAAGTCAATGGGCGTTCCGCCACCGTTGTAGACCCAGGCAAACTGTTGTCCTATTACAGGCACGTTGGTATTGGTCACAGTGGCAGTGGCATTCCAAACCAAGATACCATTGGGGATACTGCAATCAACCCACATGCTATATGTGCCGCTATTCACAGTGAAACTCTGGGTGCTGTTGCCCACAGGCACGTCCCACGATCCTGTTACCTGAGTAGCAACACCAGACAATTGACTTCCGTTGCCAACAAAGTAGTTGCCAGTAACATTTCCAGCAACACTTATAGTATTGCCATAAGTGATTTCTTTGCTGGCGGTATTGTAGAACATAACTTCAGCAACATTTGAATTATCATTTCTAACAGGGGCCACTGTGAATGTGTTGGCAGTGGTTTGATCCAACGCATCACCGGTAGCGTTCAATATGATTGAATTGTTGCCTTGATTATTGTAACCAGCTCGTTTACCAATTGCTATAGATTGCTGACCTTGGTTTTGATTAGCGGCCTTAAAGCCGATAGCTATTGCTTCAATACCTTGTATATTAGCTCCAGTATCTGTGCCAATGGCCACCGCAGCTTGGCCTTGACCATTAGCACCAGCGCCTGCTCCAATTGCTATTGAAATAAAACCCTGGTTGTTTTGACCAGCATCAAGACCAATGGCCACTGCACTTGCACCTTGTGTGTTTGCCCCGGCAGCGAGCCCAAATGCTACTGCGTTACCTGCGGTGTCTCGAATCACTGCACCATTTGATAATGTTAAATTACCAGGTAATGTTAAATTACCAGCAGAATCAAATGTCCATTGCTTTTGCGAATTATTCCAATCTGTTTGGATAAACACACTGTTGTTATCAAGGCCCACATAGGTATTGTCATTAGATCCAGCAAGTTCTATGTAACTGTTGGCAGCGGCATAAAGATCGTAACCAGTGAATACTGCACCATTTGGGAACGTGGTATTACCTGTGTTGCCAAATGTCCAGATGCTGGCACCGGAGTTGATGTTAACATTGCCAAGTATATTACCAATTGCACTACCCCCGGTAATATTGACATTGCCGCCATTGTTACCAAATCCACCTTCAATATTAACATCACGACCGTCTATAGAGGCATTGCCCTGACTGCCTCTGATATTAAGTGGACTATCTTGATAAGGCACACTATTGCCACCTTGAATTGTCCAGGTTTGCCCTTCGGACCCTTGTATACTGCCAGGGAATGTAGTGACGGCATCTGTGCCAAACAGCCAATTGTGATAGGAGCCATCAGAAGTATAAATGCCAACCCCATTAGCATCAATATTAAATCCGTTTTGTTGTTCGTTATAATACATGCCGATGCTGGCACCTGCTCCAGTGGGATTTTGATAGATATAATAGCTGCCATCGCCGTTGACTTCTATTGACCCTACATTATTGATTGACCCTATATTACTGATTGATGATATATTACCAATAGGATTGTTATCAAATGCCCCCATCAATGATACAACATTTGAATCACCATAGGTGCCACTTATACTTACTGGATCGCCGTTGGCATAGTTGACTCGGAACGAATCGGTTGGTAGAGTTAAATTACCAGTGTTGTCAAAAATCCATTGGTATCTATTGCCACTAACATCGGTAGACAATATAATGTTGGCCGGAGCTACTTCAAACTGTGTGGTTCTGTCGTAGTCAAGATCAACTTGACGATTTTGAACAACATAAGTTACACCGCCTTCGGCAGTAGGATTAAAAACTTGAACAGCTAAATCATTGCCTTCCTGGGCAAGAATATCTCCTGGAACTGTTACATCGCCATTAGTATCAAAGTTCCAATCGCCGCCACCAGTGGTAACGCCAGTGACAATATGCACATTATCGCTAACTTGAACCAATGATTTAGGGAAGCCTGCTATGTCCCAATCGCCTAATTGTAAAGAAGCACCCGGGCCAGAATCTGTTACTTTGATATCAAAGAAAGCATCAGATGGTCCATTGATAGCAACAAGATTTGCAGTGCCGCCAGTAATATTGCCTGCTGTAGTAAACCCGCCGTCCGAGTTAAATGGTGTTATGTTTGCTGACATTTATTATTCCTTAGTCGTATGTCTGGTTAAATTCTACAACATCGAATGTAAAGTAGTATGATCCATTGCTGGCTGTTCCGTTACCAGTAGCAGTGGCATTGATGAACATGGTGCCGTAGATGGGATCATAGGCAGGAACAATCACCACATCATCTTCGGTTGGATCTGTTTTGAGTCGATTGGTTATGCTGTAAGTTATGTCGCCCGAATCATTTCTTGCGGCAAAAATATCAGCCATCTGCATATTTTGTGGTGTTGGTGATGTGCCGGCACCGTGTTGAATACGCATGGTCATTTTAAATGCCCAGACATTTGCGTTGTATGCAGTGTAGACCACCTGTGGAGATCCAAACTGTGGACTTTGTATAATAGTCGACACCGTAACTTGATTGGTGCCGCCCGAGTTAGGTGATATGATTCTGCGTGTGCCGTATAGGCCCAACTGCTCACCTTCGTAAGGATTACCTGGATCGTAACTATTTTCTGTGCCGATCTTGACCGCAGGCAGTATCGCTTGACCAGCGTAGTTGAACACTGTGGATTTTGAGTTGACTGTTAGAGTTATATCCCCCCAGCCACCGTCTCCTTGTCCTGCATTAATTAGAACACTGCCGCCCACAGTTGCACACCCAGTTGCATTACCACCATTTAATTCCAATGTTCCACCAGCAGAAGGAATTCCGCTGAACCCGTTAATTGTGCTACCACCACTTAATACCAATGACCCTGCCAGACCGTCAACATTAGCAGTTGCGCCGGTGATATACATTGGATTGCCAAGATTGTTGCCGATTATGTTGCCCGGCACAGTCAAGTTACCATCGTTGTCAAAGTTCCAAGATTGGATGTTGCCAATGTTGCCAGAATTGCTTGTGATTACTGTGTGGAAAGCATCGATGTTTAGTTGCCCCATGTCCTCACGGATGTAAACACTTTGTTCTGTGCTGAACACAATGCCAGCACCTTGACTGGCATTACCTGGGCCAATTAAATTGCCCGTGCCTGTTTCAAATGTCCAAGTTCCGTAGCCATCCGTGCCCACATTAACCACCAAATTGCCGTCTGCTGTGGCTATGTTGGCATAGCTGTTACCGTTGGCAATGAGATTGGTTGCCCCGCCACCCAATGATACTGGATCGCCGTTGGCATAATTTACAGCAAATGTGTTGGCTGGTAGCGTTAAGTTGCCATTGGCATCAAATGTCCAACGATGTGGAACACCGTCACTGCCCTTTTGATTTTCAATAAACACTTCAGGTGTATCCGCTGTGTATAAAGATGCTTTGATCCAAGCCCACGCAGAGTTTGGTCCTGTGACATCATCTTCAGGATAAATTTCCCAAGTATTTGTGTCCTGATTTTGTTGAGTGTAGGCATTGCCACTGAATGTTCGTGTGGTTAAGAATGCACCTTCAGATGTGGTTATTGTTGAATTTCCAGGCAATGTTGTATTGCCATCTGCATGAAAGGTCCAAAGGCTACCGGCACTGTTGGCCCAGTCACCCACATTGATTGATAAGTTTGAGTCTGCGGCAATCTTACCATTGTCGGGCATGACAAAGCGTCCAACACCATTGGCATCAAATAAGAATGTATGCCCTTTGCTCTTGACATACACATTGCCAGTCGAAGCGTCAATTGTGAGATCATCGCCGAGTGGCTGAATGGTGGCATTGCCTGGGATGGTTAAATTGCCATCATTGCCAAATATCCAGGTAGCAGTAGGATCAGAATTGGCTCCTGCCTGCAATATAATATTACCGTAGGTATTGTTTAACAAAATAGCATTGGCATCGCCATTGGTAGGGATGTTTATTCCTGCTGTGTAACCATGAGTGAGGTCACCGTTAGTTATATTTCCGCCATTGAGATTGTAAAAGTTATTGCCACTAAATGCCCAATTGCCAGTGTTGGCTGTTCCATTGCCACCTGAACTGAAACTTTGATAGGCTTCCATCTCAGCCCACTGATTTGAAGTGTCGTCATTAAAGTAAATATACTGAACACCAGTGTCTGACTCAATCCAGATGTCGCCTATGCTGGCATTGCCAGGTGCGCCTTGGCTGAAATACACATTTGGACCACCACCACCGTTGCCTGTGATACCTGTTAAATAAGCACCATTACCATAGTAGTAAACAGCATGAATTTCGTCCCATCTTCGATTGGCCCTGCCCAAATCATATACTGCATCAATGCTAGGCACAGTAGTGCTGGCCACTGTGACATTGCCTATGCCATTGCCAGCCAAGATTAGATCAAGATTGGTTTCGTTTGTACTGACACGGTTGTAGGAAATAACAACTTGCGAGTTTACAGGGCCAGCAGCCCACACATTGGCAAAATTGTTGTTTACTGCGTTAAACGCATCGCGCAGAGATTCCCCGGTGCCATCGTTGGCAACTTGGCCTACATTGATATATTGTTGTGGTTCACTCATGCTGAATCTGGGTCCTATGGTGTATTTACCAGAACCCAGCGTATGCTATTTTTGGGTCAAACGCCAAATTGAGTTTGAAATTCAGCTATGGTTTGACGCGAGTATCGGGGGTGTTTTTGGAATTCTGGCACATCTGCTGTGACTGCACCATGCACTCTAATGAAGTTTGTGTTGGGATAGTCTTGCATGACTTTAAGCAATTGTCGTTCCCAATTGCCAGTAAACGTTGGATTTGCAGCACTGGGTTTGTAGAATTCAGAGTCTGCATACACATTGTTAAATCTATTGTTAATGCCAGCCATGTCAAATCCTAGCAAATAGATGTTCAAGTGTTTATCTTGGGCTGCAATGGCTGCTGCTAGTGGTCCAGAACTATAGCCCCAGTATTGTTCAGGCACACGATGCGCACCAAGTCCATCAAGTGGTCTTCTGGTGTAGAATTTGTGTTTGAGTGGGTAGCCGCTATGCTGTATTTGCTCGCTTATTGGACGATCTGTGGCAATCAAAACATCTGGTACAAAGTCTCTGTACAAAGCATTACACCCATAGATTGTGCCGTGGGTGCGTAAATTTTCTAAATTAACACCTTGTCTGCTGACCCCATTGCCTAATACAAATGCCATGCTCATAAAAAATCCTCCTTGTAGTTAGCAAGGAGGACGGTAGGATCAAATCTAATTAGCTTGTGGTTTTGACCACTTGCGCCAATTGTAAAGAACCATTTTGAGCCGCAATGCTGTTGATAATTTCAGCGCCAGACCATGTAACTGTGCCTTCGTCTGTGAAGAAGTTCACAGGATAGAAGTTTTCATTAGTGTAGGTGTTTGGTCCAAGATTGCTGTTACTATAGGTATCATAAGTCATACCGTTCCAATCGCGGATCCACTTGTTGGTAATGTAAGAAGCATACACAGCAGAACTGTCGCCTACTGAATACTCAATACACATGTTGCCAGCTGTGGGTGTACCAGTGTTGGACAACACACATTGACCAACTGGATATGCTTCACCTGTACCAGATCCAACAGCAGTAGCAGTGAAAATGTCGCCTACTGCCACATTGCTTGAACCTGCACCAACTGCGGCCCAATTGGTTGAGCCTACCACAGCAATACTATATGCTTGACCAACAATAAAATCTTCATCAGCAGTGGTAGCAGCAACATAAGCTACCAAAAACTTGTGCGCACCTTTCTGACGGATCAAACGACCTGCACCTGCACCAGTAGAACTGTTGTTTGACAACAAGATATTAACTTGTGGAAGAATGATAGGATTGGTTGATGTGGTTGCTGTGGTGCTTAAACCGCCAACCACACCTAGATATTCGGTGCCAGACAGAGTCTGAACAGGTGCGTTAAACACTGGATCAGTCAAACTGTTAAAATTTGGATAGCCAACGTCAATTATTACAGCGGCGGCGGGTTGATTTACTGTGCCATTTGTATTGATTGTGATACCTTGTGCGGTACCGTACTTTTGAATTTTTAGAGCTCTTCCCATTTGATTTCTCCTTATAGAAGCCCAATGCGGGTTCTAGCCGCTACGCAGTGGTGAGCTGCATAAAACGCCAAATTGCGTTGACAAGTATTTAGCGAAAATGTAAAATGGAACCAACTACACCTTAAATATAGCCATGGACACAAACACTCTTATTGCTCAAGGCAACGACCTTAGAGCACAACATCGCCCCTTAGAAGCTCTCAAATGTTATGCTCAGGCATTTGTTGAAGATCCAGATTCGTCAGCGGCTTGGAACAACTATGGCAATGTCATGAGAGAGTGCGGACAGCCTGCTAGAGCCATACCATTTTTACAACATGCCATCGTACTAGAACCCACATCAGCCACAGCACAATTTAATCTTGCTGTTGCACTGTTACAGTTAGGCAACTATCGAGATGGCTGGCGCCAGTATGAAACTCGCTGGAACTACGAACACTTGGCAGGACAACTGCCCAAGTACACACAGCCACGCTGGACTGGGCAAGACCTTAAAGACAAAACTATACTTGTAGAAGGCGAACAAGGCCACGGAGACAACATTCAGTTTGTGAGATTTATCTACAACCTGCACACAATGGGTGCTAAGATCAAACTCAAAGTCACAGACTCACTTATTCCACTATTGTACGGAAGTCCTCTGCTGGAAGCCATTGGTAGATATACTGATGATGTAGGCGACTTTGACTACTGGACTCCTATCATGAGTATTCCAGGTATATTGGGTGTCACACTAGAAAACTTGCCAAAGCCAGTAAACTATCTCAATGCTGACATGGACAAACAACAAGAGTGGTTGCAACGCCTGGGTCCAAAGAATCGCATGCGAGTGGGATTCTGCTGGAGTGGTAGAAAAGACAACTGGCTGAACGAGCATAAAGGCATGCCGTTCCCTGTGATGTTAGAGTTGATCAAAGCCAATCCTCAATATGAGTGGGTTAACTTGCAGATTGATGCCAGTGAAGCTGAAGAATCTGAATTGGCCGCAGCTGGTGTGAGTAGATTTCCGGGCTCAATACAAAGTTTTGCCGACACTGCGGCACTAGTCATGGCCATGGATGTGGTGATTGGAGTTGACACTGCTGTGTCACATCTGTCAGGCGCACTGGGTAGACCCACTTGGATCATGCTCAACTGGTTTGGAACAGATTGGCGTTACTTGCTGAATCGTGATGACTCACCTTGGTATTCTACTGCACGACTTTTTAGACAACCTGTACAGGATGACTGGGCATCAGTCACAAAGAAAATAGCTCAATATCTCAGTTGGATGAAAGTTTAACTAACTTTTTAAAATCTTGTGACCAAGGTACATTAAAAACATGCATGCCCGTGGCCATGACTCTATTGGTGGGCAACAATGGTGTTATTGACGGTAATCGAGTCCAGTGCACACCAGGCTTGTGATGATGCTCTTGATGCAGTCCAGAATTGAAACAAAAAGTGTTGTACCACCAGTTGTAAACGCCCACAGAGTCTTGTGTGGTATCACCTCTGCGATCATGTGCGCCCCAGTGTTCTCCATAGTGCCAGGCAGCATTCAAAAACTGCATGACTGGGCACACCACACAGAACCACCAAAGTCCGTATTCAAAATTCAGCAACAACAAAAGCAATGTAAAAGCTGCCAATGCTACTGCTTCTCTCTGCCAGTGTGCATGTTTGACCAAGGGCATTGATTTTACCCGGCCAGTTATCCAACTATATAAAAAGTTAGTTTTTACACTCCACCCTAGACAAAATTTCCATGCGTTTTCTGCTTGCCCTTTAGTTCCTTTAGCTAACACACTGATTGTATCTTTGCTCACAGGAGGATCGTTTACAAACTTGTGATGAATCAAATGAGCATTTCTATAAACTTGCACAGGTGTTGCTCCGGCAACTGACAACATGCACTCATACACACGATTTAGTGTTTTACTATGGAATGTTTCCCAATGGCTATGATGATGCAATGATGTGTTGTTGCAACACAGCATCAACATCACATGCACAGGCAGAAACACCAGCCACCAAACATAGTCTGGGTCAATGATAGCAAACGCCAACGCCACAATTACAGTAGTTAGAGCTTGCACTACCAAAAATGCATCTTGAATGGAATGTCGGAATATTTTCATAAAATATATTCTGTTGCTTTTGGAAACAATACTCTCCAGTCTAAATTTCTTTTTTTATCAATGCTCTCTAAGTAATCTAGCGACAGCAAATTATCACCAGCTTGATTGAAAGTTACAACTGTTTTCGTGCCTTGCTTGTTTTGGGGTATAGTTTGATCAATCCAATCAATCACTTCGGTATAATATGGTTTGTTCAATTGCGAAACTGTGATATTGACAGCAAACCCCACATTGTCAGGTGCAGCACTAACCAACCACAAAATGTTATCAACCACTTGATTCCATTTGGCAGGCCAGCGCAAGTATTCAAATCTTTCACCTACTCCATCAATACTGAAACAATATTGAATGTATTGAAATCTGGCAGATTTGTCCAAGAAACTTTGTTTGGGCATTACTGTTCCATTGAAGTGAATTCTTATATTTTGATCAACATTTAGATGTTCTAGTATAACTTCTGAACTGTGATTCAGTATTGGTTCGCCGCCACAAATTACCACTCCAGTCATTTGTTTGGCTCTCATGATAGTCTCTGGATCAATGTCACGAGGGTTGCCAGGAACAATTGGAATACCAAGTTCTTTTTGCCATCTTGTGCTGGCCTCAGGACCACATGTCACACAGGCAAGATTGCAAATTGATCCAGGATGAAAAGTTGCTGCCCCTGGGCAGGTATTAGATTCTGATATTTTCATGGTGTGCCTAAATAGAATTGTGCAGTGCAAAATTTTTTAAAGTCATCACTGACCAAGCGTTCACGATTGGCAATCACTCTATCTTGACAACGGTTCCAGTCTGCCAACGCATCACCATGTTTGATATACTCCACAATAAACTTGCAAGCAACCATGCATCGTTCTTGTTCGTCTTCAATTTGATCCCACGTGCGCCAAGGTATGATGTCCTCAAACATATCAAATCCTGCATCCTGACAAAATTGTGTGGCACCGGCATGACTTAACAGTATGGGAATTTGATAACACACCAATGGCTTGCATATTTTTTCAGTTAAAAAACCCAAATTTGGACAACTTTCAGTTACAATGTTTACAGCGCATTCATTGTGGATTTTAAGACTGGTGTATTGATCTGCATTGAAGTCTTTGTGTTTTTCATGTTCAAATCTAATGGGAAGTAAATCCAGCATGGATTCTGCTTGTATACGTTTTTGATCAGGCAGCAGATCAAGTTGGTGTTCCATGCCGGGACAATTTACTTTTGGATTCCATACAAATGAGTAGTCAAATTTGTCAAGCAAATTGTTGCTGGCCAATTCAGTAAACAACCAAATTCTGTGCCATATTGGACGATTGTTTAGACTCATAAATGGTTTTATTTTTTTCTCAAACTTTGGCAAGTCAACACGATTTATCGGAATCTGATAAGCACCATATGAGTATGAATAAAAAACCAGTGGAAAAAATATAAAATCTTTGTGTGGATTGTAAAATTTTTTGTATTCGTTGACTATAATTTTGAGTGGGGCAATTTCTTTCAACTTATCAAAAATACCAGTTATGTGTTCAGTATCTAATACTTCAGGACTGTAAGATAAATCATAGTAAATTGGTTGATCTCCTACATCGGGCAAATGTGCTTTTAGATTGGGTATATCATTGATAGTGTATATGATATTCTGAGTGATTACTACTGAATCTTTTGGAATCAGCGGCCAAAGGTAAGCTCTGCTGTTGGTTGTATCAATTTTTTCTGTTACAAATATAGGATCCATTATTTACATACTTAGTCAACAAAAAATTTGCTCAAGCAAGTTGTGACATCTGACACATGATACGACTTCTCAATGTTTCACTGTGAAAATATTGCTTGTTGTATTCTACTCTAGGTAGCACTTGATAGTAATTAGACAGTATTGTTCCTTGCTGAATCCATTGGTTAACAAACTGTGATATCTTGTGTAATCTTGATCGAATTGATAGATCAGTGTCCCATGTATGCCAAGGCACTAGATCTGAGAACATGTCAAATCCTATATCTTGTAAAAATTTGTTGCAGCCAGGCGGGCCAACAATCACTGGAATTTGAAGTGCCATGAATGGTTTACAACTTTTTTCACTCAATGAGCAAGTGGTCATTTCTGTTTCTGTAACCAAATTTACAGCACACTCACTATAAACTGGATGATTGACTCCAATTCTATAAGCACCAAAATTATCGTCTGTTAATGTTCTTTCACCTTTCCAAGTGTATACCATTTGATCAATAATTTGTAATTTTTTAAATTCTTCGTACAACCAAATTCTATGAGGTGGTTGATTATTGTTCAAACACATTATGGTTTTGGTTTTATCACTGGTTGCATCAAACTTTGCATCAAACCACAATTGATTTCGCAAACCAAATGCCCACATGTAAAGAGGAAAAAACACAAAATTTGTTTTTGGTGTATACCAGTTGGTGTAGTCTGCTGACAATACCAATCTTGAAGGTATCGTTACCTTGTGATCTGACATTGCATTATGTGTGAAATCAGTTATTCGTTGCTGTATTGGCCATTGATTTAATAATTGATCGGTAGCTGACACATCGTAATCGTTGTCTGTGATTAGCACCACATCTTCTTTGAACCATTGATTGAGATAGGTTCGTGGAGTGTAGTGAATATCTGGATTGAGATAATGAATCATCAAACTATATAGCCAACAAAAAACCTGCCGAAGCAGGTTCTTTGCCTTCCCATCCCTGGGTTGTTTCTCTGATTAGGAGAATGACAAGTTAGATACTGCAATTTCTCCAACATAGTCGCCGGCGTTACCAAACGAACTTGCAGTGTTGGTCAACTCAATGTAACCATAACGTGTCATGAATGACACCACTGGTTCAAAGGTTGTTGGATCCAACACAACACCACTGCTCATCAAAGGAATGTATGGGCAGTAGAATGCAGGAGCGTCAGCTTCTGAAGAGCCTTTGTAGCCAACTAGAACTGGTGTGGTGTCAGCAGCATAGCTGTCAACGAACACACGCATAGAACCGTTCAGGGTACCAACAAACTTGGTGTTTGTAGGTGCTTCGAAGGTGCCTTCTGTGGTACGAGCAAAAGCTGAAGTTGTTGCACTTTGCAACACTGTCAATGCAGCTGAAGAAACAACAGCGTAGTTACCAGCGCCACGACGTGTACGTTGGGCGATCAAGTTAGCAACACGGTTGATCAAAACAGCCAATGCGGCGTGTTCGTCACCAACGAATGTAGCTGTACCTGAAACGGTAGCTTGGTTGTATGTGAACTCAGTAGAAGCCAATGAGCGCAAGCTCAGTAGAATCTCTTGGTCAATCTCAGCGGTAATCTCTTGAGCCAGAGCAGCCATGATTTCTGCTTCAACGTCAATACCATGCATGGCTTGTGCGTCTTGTGCAGATTCAAAAGTCCAGCGAGCCTGCAGCTTGCGGGTCTTGGCTTCAACAGCTTGTTTCAAGATTTGAACGCTGATTTGTTTACCGCCAGTACCTTCCATGGTAGCTGTATTGGCACCAGTGTAAGCATTGGTGCTAGTAGTACCTTGAGGAACTGTAGAGTAGGCAGTTGCGATTGTAAAGGGTGACAATGCTTCTTGGCCAGCTGTAACAGAAGTTGCAGCAGCAGAAGTATCAGTCAAACTTTGTGCATAACGCACACGCAGAGTGTGGATCTGACCAACAGGGCCGGTCATTGGCTGAACACCAACCAACTCGTTAGCAATAACAGTTGGCATCACACGGCGGATAACTGGCAGAATCACACGGTTAAGTGTGGCAATGTTGCCAGAAGCGGTGCTACCAGCACTTGCGTTCTCTTTCAAGTAACGCTTGGTGTTTTCCAGGATAACACTCATCGAATTGCGCTTGGTTCCGTTTAGACCTTCAAGCAGAGCTTCTTTGGTCTCGCCCCAGCGACTTTCAAGTAATTCCATTGACATTTAAGTCTCCTAAAATTGTTTTTATTACAGTCCAGCCAGTCTCTTGAGGTCAATCACATTGCTGCGATCTTCATCAGACTCTGACTTTTGTGGAGCTGTCTTATCACCGGTAACTGCGGACACCTGCTCAGCAATCACCTTGCGGGCTTTAGCTGATCGGTCTTCCAACACTGCTGGTAGATACTTTTCAAAAGCATTTTTCAAACGGGTAGTTTGGACACTTTCGAGCAAATTACGCATGACTTCTTGCTTTTCCTTATTCAAGGGACGCAGCAATTCATCCATTGTGCTTTGACGCTCATTGGACTCTTTGATCATACGCAGTTCGCGTTCTTTGTTCTCAACCAAGACTTTGGCTTTCTCGGTGAGACGAATTGCCTCGGACAATTTCTTATCCTTGTGCGCAATTTTGTCATGCAACTTACGAACTTCCGCTTTCTCATTCAAGTGAGTAGCGCCAAATTCAGTAGCATACGCTTCGAAGATACGACGACCAAAATTGTTCTCGCGAGCAACCTGGATGTCTTCTTGCAATTGGTTCAGTTCAGCCTTCAAGTGACGGCTAACAGCAGAACTCATTTTTTGTGCAGATTCTTTGATGAATCGTGACTTGAGTCCTTCTAGCTGACTACGAGCTTCGCGTACTAAACGAACTTTTGTTTCTACAACATCACGTTTGTCTTTAGCGAACTCTGTAATTTCTTTAGCTAGAGCCTGCACAACGAAGTTTTCAAGTTTATTGACACCTTCGGCGTGCATCTTACGGTCTTTACGCAGTTCGGAAATTTCTTCAGAAAGTTTTGTAACCATAAAGCTGTTAAACTTAGTGGCTGACTCTTTCATCTTGTGTTGAAACTTCACACGGTCTTCGGCCAAATTGCGCTTTTCAGCTGCAATGTTGGCCAGTTCTCCTGCGAGACCTTCTGTTACCATCTTATCTAGGGCTTCTACCATCACTGACTTGTCGTGCTCATAGCGTTGTGCAAACTCCTCACGAAGTTCAGCACGAACCAATTCACGAGCTTCTGTCAGTTTAGATTCCCAAGCTTCGTTGAGTTCCTTACTGACATCTTCGTTGATTAATCCGCTATCTAGCAATGGTTTAATAGCATCAAACATGCCTCATTCTCCTTAGATTTTAAGTTCTCGAATGAGGCGTTTAACCTCACTTGCGAGATACTTCTTTACTTTGTCGTCCTGACCAGACTCTCTAGCCATCTCTAAGATCTTATGACCGTGCTTCATATTCATGAGGCCTTCATAGATTGCTGTAGGATACGCATTAGGAGCACTGGGTTGGGCAACCACATCTATAGTGACGATTTCAAAGTCACTTACATGTCCGGTTCTGTCATCAACATTACCTGATCCACGACTGCTAACACCCAGCTTCACGCCAGATGTCAACAGAGTCTTTATCAATTCACCCATCGGGGTTGGCAGAATTTTCAACTTACCGCAACCTGCATGTCCGTCCATCCACATGCCGTCAACTGTGTGGCACACACGATCCAAGTTAATCTTGAGATCATCTGGATGGTCCACTTCACCTAAAACGGAGTTACCGTTACGGATCTGTTCGTTGATGGTTTCTACTGCCTTGATAATTTCGTGTCGAGGATAGATACGCTCATTTGCATTTTTCTTGTCGCCTTCAATGCAAATGCCTTTGAGATAGAGGTGCTTCTTGCCGCCAATATCAGCTTCTTCCAAAACTTGGATGTTGGCTTGGCTAAAAGTAAGATCTTCTCTTAGGTATCTAGATGACATCTAATTAACCCTTACGACCGCTTGGCAGTGGGCTCTTGTTGTTCACGCCTGATGCTTGGCCCAAATGTGGCTTGGTAGCAGGCTTGAGATCTTGTGTGGATTGAGCAGGTGTATTACCTACTTTGCCAATCAAGTCTTTTGTTGTGTTGCGATAAGCAGATGTGTCATGATGACCACCTTGGCTAGCACCAGTGTGTACTGGCTTGCTGGCCATACCAGCTGCACCTGAGTTAAATGCTACAGGACCTGCTTTGCCGTTACCTTGTTCAGCTGTAACTGGCTTTGGGGCTGCTTTCAAGCTGATGGCTTCCATCATGCCTGGTTCCATTTCGCCGGTGTCGTCCATTTCAATAGCGTCGCCGCCTTCTTCAGGACCAAACCCGTCGCCGTCGCCCATGCCCATTTCGTCACCGCCCATAGCAGCTTCAAACTCGGCCATCAACTGGTCCAGTTTGTCTTCTAAATTCATGATGTCGTCTTTAGTAGCAGCGTCACCGCTGCCGCCTTCGCTGCCGCCAAACTCATCGTGATCAGCTTCTAAATCACCAGTTAAGTCGTCGCCGGCTTCTTCAGCTTCGTCGTCAAATTCAGCATCGGCGTCATCTTCGCCTTCCATGCTCATTTCTTCTTCTGTTTCGACATTGTCAATTAGGTCATCACTAGCGTCTCCGCCCATCATGCCTTCGTCAAGGTCTTCTTCAGCTTCGTCGAGCTCTTCTTCAGCTGCTTCGTCTAGGTCTTCTTCGGCTTCTTCGGCCATTAAGTTTTCATAGATCTTACGGCTTTTTTCCACAACGATGTCATGGAAAAGTTCGCGGGCTTTTTGTTCTTCGTCATTAATGACGTATTCGATTAATTGTTCGAAACGGTTCATATTGGGTAAACTCCTATAGGTAAAGTGTGCTGTTATTTAATATAACAGTCAAAAACTATAGTGTTTAACCCTCAAAACGGCTGTTTTTTCTCGCCGACTGATCAGGCTATAGGTTGTGCTGGAGGTTGATACTGTTTGCGTATCAATTTGAGTTTGTCTTTGAATTCTACAGAACGAATGTCATTCATTTTGCGCAGTTTGTTTAGCTGACGCAAGGTCAAGCGAGTCTTACGCAAGTCGCTGAGTTGCAGTTGACTGTTGTCTTGACTCAAGTCTTGATAGGCTTGAGGCTGTTGATTATAGATTTCTGTCAGTAGCATGTTGTTATTTATAACGTTCCTGGTGCACCCGGTCCAGCTGCCGGAGGTGCTGCACCCGGACCTGCCATTCCTTCTGCGCCTGGTTGATCCATACCAGCCATTTCTTCACCAGTAGCAATGTCAGCTTCCATGCCGCTTGGTGTTACACCCACAGCTCGCAAGTCGCTGCCGGCCACAGGGGGTGCATCAACGTCATCGTGTTCTTCACGCCACATTTCTTCGTTCTGTTGAATTTCATCTTCAGTCAAGCCCAAGAAACGTTCTAGCATAAAACGCTTGCTCATGTAAGGTAACTGTTCCAGCTGTGAAAACGCTGTGATCCTGGTGTTGTCCAGTTCGCTTTGACGATAACTTGCAAAGTTTTGTGGTGCATTGAACTTGATGTTGAACAAGCTAGAGTCGATATTAAACCCGCGCCACTTCAAGAACATCTTGAATTCATCGTCCAACTTTTGCACAATTAGTGCTTGCAAACGCTCACAATACTGGTTGAATCTATACTCTTGTATAAGGGCTGTGCCGACTTTTCCGTCACTGGTCACACGATCTGAGTCGTCTGGACCAGTGGGCAAATAGCTGGATGGCACACGCAAACCACGGGCCATTTTGTTGTTGAAATACTTTAAATCGTCAATTTCGCCCAGGTTCTGACCGCCAGGTAGCACTTCAACTGATGAGCCACGCCCGTCTTGTCCTTGTGGAAAGAAGTAATCTTCGTTGATGGATAGCGGGTTATAACTGCTGTCCATCATGTTGTTGCCGCCGCCAGTTACAGTGGGAATTCTGCGCTGGTGCATTTCATTTTTCACTCGTTCCACAAACTGCATGGCCAAGTGCGATGGCATGTTGCCCACGTCAATCTTGAAGATTCTGCGCTCTGGCGCACGTTGTACACGATAGATCAAGATGGCATCTTCCAGCAGTTGCTTTTGTTTGAACACCATGTAGATGTTTTCTAGTATGCTTTTGCCAAACGGCCAGAATGTGTCCAGGCCTTCGTTCAAGCTCATATGCACCACGTGCTTGGCATCTAAACAAACTTCGTTCATGGCTGTCATGAATCTTGAATTACCCACACCACCACCTGTGCCGCCGTTGGGCATGGTATAGTTAGAGCTGCCAGAGATTGATCCTGTAACTGGGTTGGTCATGTAGTCTGTGGTGGTTTTTGCTGCCACAGTCATGTTTTGGAAGTTGGGATTGATGTCACGGATCACATACTGTTCAGGACGCTTGCCTTCTGACTCGTTCACAATCACACGGGCCAACTTGCTCATGTCCACCCACATCATTTCAAATGTTTCTGGATCACGCACAAAGATTTGATCGCCGTACTTGATGGTGTTGCGGAACAGCTTGAATATGCGCTGGTCCAGTTTGTTCAGCTTGACCCACTGCTTCATCTGCTTGCGGATGATTTCGATTTCGTGGTCGGTGGGTTTGTCTTGATAGTCAATGTCAAACGGCGTGCCGTTTTGTTCGTTTAGCTGTGTGGAGAACTCTGCAATGATATCCAAGCAGGCGTTGATTTCTGAGTCCATGTCCATGTTCTCATATTGGTTGTAACGCTCAATTCTGTTGGGGTGGCCAGAGTAAACTTCGGGCAGTCTGCTGGCATAGTTGCGGAATCCAAATTCATTGGTGTTGCCTGTACCGCCATCGTTCTTGCCGTATCCCGGAAACCCAAACTGATTGGTACCCGAAATTGGACTCATCACTCCAGTGGTGTCTGCTACCTTAAAATATTTTTTCCAGCCGGGTTTGTTTTGTTCTGCCATGATTGTTTATTTACCGTTAGTTTTGTGAGTAACGCAACATCTTTTCGCTAGATCCTGCTGCGGCAGCGTTTGTTTTGCTAATGTCTTTTAGTACAGCCAGCATCTCTGAATCCAATGGACTTTCTTTTCGCATTTCCTCCTGCATCTTGGCAAAGAAATCTGTATAGAATGTTTTCATCATGTCCGCAAATTCAGTTCTAGTTTGAGCAATTGCTTCGCCACTGTCTTTCTTGGTGTCAATCAGTTCTTTGATTCGACCAGCAAGTGCATCAGCCACAGCTTCTGAACCTGCTATCTCAGACAGCCCTTTGGTTCCAATTCTAGCTGCGCCTACATCATAGTTCATCAACATGCCCGACTGTAAGATTTCTTTCCAGAGTTTTGGATCAGTGATCATCTCGGTTGATTTGTCATATGCTCCCAACTTGCCAGCAATTTTTTGTAGTACCGCTATGTCGGTAGTGATTGCACCCATGTTGTAGCCTTGAAGCTCGCTCCAGCCACCGCCACCTAGGGCGCTCATACTATCACTGTTTATATGTACTGGAACTTGCCCACCTTTGAGCGGAATCACTGCCTCTGGACCTTTTTCACCAATCTGCGCAAGTGTTGGTTTGTTTACAACGCCGCCATCACCAAATGCTTTTGGTTGAAAATGTACTGGATCGTTAGGTACAGTTTGAAATAGCCCTTGGGAATTCAATGCTGCTATAGCAACTGACGAAGATATGCCTTCTTGAATATCAACAGCTTTACCTTGTTCATGCAAACTAGAGCCCGGAGGAGCCACTGGCATTCCTTTTTTCCCGCCAGCAACCCATTTATCATAAAGTTCTTTTTGTTTCTCCGGAGTTCTAGCGGCACTGTTTATGGTCAGCGGTTTTCCAGTTGATTCCTTATATTGTTTGGCTGCTGTAAGAATACCTTGTTGCAAGTCTGGAGAGAGACCTTTGAAAGAAGTCTCGCTACCGCTTTCTCCACCAAACTGCAAGTAATCTTTAATATCTTTTACTTGTTTGGACTTTTCAGCAATAGCCATGTCTAATGTTTTCAGTTCTTCTTCGTGAGACTCAATTGATTGTTGATTTTTGGTTCTTGGTCCAGCCCTTACTAGTCTTTGTTTTTTTGCTTGTAGTTCTTCTAAACTTACTTCTTTACGACCTTGAGCAGGTGGCATTGCTCCTCGAGTTGCAGGTGCTCCTCCTGCCGGTGCTGGTGGTGCTCCTCCTGCCGGTGCTCCTCCTGCCGGTGCTGCTGGTGCTGCTGCAGGTGCTCCTCCTGCCGGTGCTGCTGGTGCTGCTGCAGGTGCTCCTCCTGCCGGTGCTCCTCCTGCCGGTGCTGCCGCAGGCGCGGCACCTGGTGGCGCAAGTTTTTTCTGTAGATTAGTTAATTCTGATTGTTGTTCTGTCAGTGATTTTTGTTTTTTGTCAATAGACTCTTGTAATGATGCCACTCGCTTGCGACCAGCTGCAAGTGTTTTTGCATCAGTTCCTGACTGTGCTAAATATTTTTCAAGATTGTACTTTGCTTCGTTGAGTTCGGCCAGTTGCTCTTTTTCTTGATTAATTGCTCGTTCAAGACGATTCATCTTGCCTTGTTCGGCCACTTGTGTTTTTCGAATCGCTGTTTCCTTATTTTGTGCTTGCTTGATTATTTGATCTTGAGCATCTAACTCTTTTGCTGCAATAAGTTCTTCGTCTTTAGTTTTTTTAATTTTTTCTTCAAGGGCCGCCATTTCTGCCACACTCTTACCAGCACGCTTGGCTTCTTTGAGGGTTTTTTCATCTTCGTCTATTTGTTTGTTCAGTGCATCAACACGGTCTTGTAAAGGTTTAGCTGTGTCTCTTGTGGCAGCAGTGGCTTTTGTGGCATCTTGAACTGCTGCTGATTGTTGAACTTTTTTACCACCACCAATTAATCCCAATGCTTCGGCGGCTGATCTAGCGGCGTTGCCTAGTATATCAAGTGCTGTTGCATTAGCATTGGTCACTTTACCCAATCCTGTGATGTAAGCATCCATGCCCATGTTTACTCCACGTTGTAGTTTGAGTTGTTGATCAACAGTGGCATTCATGGCTTCTGCCATTGCTTTGGTCTTAGGATCAGCTAGTTGTTTTCTGCGTTCTTCTTCAGCATTGTCAACTTGTGCAACAACTTCTGCCAAAGATTCAAGACTCATTGATCCGGCTTTGACTGCTTCGTAGTAACTGCCAAAAGTTGGACCGTAGTTCATCATCTTGGCTTGTCCTCTAAACTGTTGAGCAGTTTCACCATATGCCTTGAACAAGCCATTCATGGCAACAGCAGTTTCTTTGGTGTTCTTTACCTGTCCACTGCGCAATGCATCTGTCACTTCGGCTATTTTCCCACCAGTGGCCATAAACGCCTGCTGTGCTTCATTGCTAGATCCCACAAAACCCGACAAGCTGGCTTGGAATTGTTTGAATGTTTCTGGACCAGCTTTCTGAGCCATGGCCGCAGCTTCTTGCACTCGACGCACACCTTCTTCGCCTTGTGTCTCACGTATTTCTTGCATGGTAGCATTGTATGCCTCGTTACGCATGGCATCGTCATGAAGTTTTTCTTGTTCTTGTCTGTTGAGACCGGTAAGACGTGTGAGTGTGTCCGTTTCTTGAATGTATTTCATCACAGCAGCACTGCTGGTATCCATTTGAGATTTGGTGCCTTGAGTCAACAAGCGTTGTTGTTTGATGTAAGCCATTGTGGCTGTGGCTTGAGCTTCTCTATCCAGGCCCATTTGTTCCATTTGAACTCGTTGTTCTGTACTCAACGATGACATGGTGTTTTCAAAGATCTTGCGACCTTTGTTTACCGAACCTCCAAATACTGCAAGATCGTTGGCATTTTCGTTGACCAGTTTGATATAGGCGCCAAATTTTTCTGTGCCCATGCCCACTTTTTGCAAGCTGTCAAACACATCCTGCATTCCACCAGCGCCAGCAGCACCTGCTTTGGCCATGTCCTGATAGGCTTTGTATATCTCGTCAGTTTGTTCAGCAATCAACTTGCCAGACTTGATCAACTCACTGGCTAACAGTCCCAATCCGGCAACGGCTGCTTTGACCAACGGCCCGCCAGGCACTAACAGTGCTAAAAATGCACCTGCATACTTGGCTGCTTCGCCCATGCTTTCAATAGAAGCAGCCGCAGCTTTATTAGCATTACCACTTTTGTAAACTTCTTTATTGTAGTTTACAAAAACACCTGCTAGTGCACCAACAGCAGCAGTGGCTGTATCCAGTCTGGCTTGAAATTGAGCCGCAGCTTTTGCAGCGTCTTTGTCTGCTTTGGACGCCGCAAGTTGTTCTGGAGTTGCGCCATACATGGCTCCAGTAAATTTTGACAAGGCTTCGGTAGTCAGCTCAATTTGAGCACTCATTCTTGCTAATTCTTCTTCTGTCATGGCCATGGTCAATCACCTATAAGTAGAAGTATATTTATAGGTACAAATATGACCCAAAATGCGAACCCACTAAAGGCTTTCTTCCGACAACCTGCTATCTACATTCGACTGCCCAGCGATGGCCAGTTTTGGCCAGAAGGCAGCATAGATATTCCAGTCAATCGTGAACTGCCAGTGTTGCCCATGACTGCCATGGACGAAATATCTTATCGCACTCCAGATGCGCTATTCAATGGAGCCGCAGTTGTGACTGTGGTACAAAGTTGTATGCCAAACATTAAAAATGCCTGGCACATGCCCAACTGCGATTTAAATGCCATACTCACTGCCATACGTATTGCTAGTTTTGGCAAAGCCATGCCGTTGACGTCCGATTGTCCGGCCTGTAACGAAACACATGAATTTGATATTGATTTACAAGCTGTTATGGCTCAGTTGGGCATGTCAGACTATGCCGAAACTGTGCGTCACGGTGATCTTGAAATTTTCTTTAATCCAATGAATTATCAAAGTCAAACAGATGTGAATTTATTGCAGTTTGAACAACAGCGAGTGCTAAACCAATTACCCACTGCTGACATGTCTGACGAAGAAAAATCCAAACGCATGAATCAAGCCATCCTGGCCATAACAGAGATCACAGTAAAAGCAATCAAAAACAGCATCAAAGGCATACGGACTCCGCAAGCCTTGGTCACTGAGCCGGGGCATATTCATGAATTTCTATTGAATTGTGATAGAAATCTATATGTGCAAATAAGAGATCATGCTATCAAACTACGCATGAATGATGATTTCAAACCTATTGACATGCAGTGTCCCGAGTGCCAGCATGAATATCAACAGCAGTTCACATTGGATACAGCGACTTTTTTCGACAACGCCTCCTGACCGCTACCTCCGAGCAAATAACTGACATAACCGAAAGTATGGAGCAGGAGGCCAAGTCAATTCGCGAAGAAAGCTTCAAATTGGCTTGGTACATGCGTGGCGGTATAACCTACGATCAAGTGTTGTTGCTCAGCAGTAGTGAAAGATCAATGATTTCAGAACTGGCCAAAGACAACATGGAAACAACTAAAAAATCTGGATTGCCTTTCTTCTAATGGACTTAGATACAGTCACTCAAGATATAGAACAGTGGATCGTGAACTTTGTGGAAGTTCCGCATCCTGCTCTGGGTGGTTGGGCACCCTGTCCATATGCACGCTCAGCACGAATGAAAAAAAGCTATGACGTTCGAGTGGGAGTTGATCCTTACTTTGATTTGCAAAATCAAGCTCGGTGGGGCATGGGCAGCTGGGAAGTTGTAATCTATGCATACGATCCAGTAGAATGGCCATATGAGTTGTTCAGTGACAGTTTGAAAAATGCCAACAAAGAACATTTGTTGTGCAACAATCTCCTTGCACTAGAGGATCATCCCTCAGATGTGGAAATGGTGAACGGTGTTTGCATGAACCAAGGCACATATGCACTGGCTCTAGTGCAAAGCCTAAGCGACCTTGATGCCAAAGCCAAACTGATGGCTGACAAGGGATTCTATCACAACTGGCCAGAAGAATATCTTGTTGGTTTATTTGAACATCGACAGGATCCGAGATGAGCTATCAGTTTGCCAGAATTGATCTAGCAAAAACAAACTATACGCCAACTGTGAAGTGGGAGTACTTGTTTGAACCTGATATCAAGCAACTAAACACAATCTACAGGGACTACTGCAAATACAAACATTTTGCAAGTGTAATGCCTATATTTGACAGTCGTTACACAGATTCAATGACTGATGTTATTGGTTACTACGACCGAGATAAATTAGTGGCGTTTAGTTTAATCAAACGCTACGATAACCACAATGCACTATGCGATCAGTTTGCATGGAACTACAACAATCCAAAGCTACGCTTGGGCATTGAAACAATGAAAGCAGAGTGTGCTATCTACAAGGAACGAGGATTCCAATACCTGTACCTTGAGCAAGCACACTTATACAAATCTAGCATGGCGGGATTTGAAATACTAGGACCACTGGAGTAAACATGGCAGACTTATATACAATTTGGGCAGACAAAGAAGGCGACATCACTGACCTTGACTGGGTGAATGGAATGAAAAGTTTCTTTGATCATTTGATCTCAGAAGGCAAGATGGAGTCATACAGAATCACTAGATGCAAGATGGGATTCCGTTCAATCGCAGACATGCCTGAATGGATGATACTCATGGAGTTCCGGGACATGGGGCAAATGGACTCAGCATTCCGTCGAGTAGCACCACTCAAAGGCGAACTGGAAGACAAACACAAGTCATTCAATCAGTTTGTTTCAGGTACAATTCAACATGCACTGTTTAGAGATTGGCCAGATACTAACTTAGATGATTAAAAGACTTGCTACGCAAGTCTGTTGTTTTTCGCTATCGCTCAACAACGAACTGTTTTCTTGACTTAGTATCATCCAGATTAACTGGTCATAATTCACCGTATGCACGGTGAACATGAGAGAGCATCATCCGAGTAGCCCAGTCATCTATTCTAAAGAGATTGTTGTTTCCAACACGGAGGCGGTTGACCGGTACCCCCTACTCTAGCTTCACATATCAACGGAACCCTAGTAACCCGAAATAGATCCAAGTCCTACGAGCATGGGTTGCTTTTTCACAGAGCCCAAACCATTTGCTGCCTTAAGTTAACAGTTGCCTTTGACGCCCAAGTCTGGACCGGGTATCGCACCGTTCCTCAATGGGGCTGAGTCAAACACTCAGCACAGAGTCGTGATTAAAGTTTGTTTATGATGTGTGAGCCATGCACACGAACTTGAATATGGCCGTTATAATAATCTGTTGATTCTAATACTTTTCTTGTGAACTGTTCTCTTGCTTCAATGTACGAACATTCTGATTTTGATTTACAATAGTAAAGTATTTCTCTGGTAAAGTTTTCGGTGCCTAGGGTGATTACGTCTGCGGTTAATTCTGGGCTTGACCCGTAGTACTCTCTCCAATCTGAGTCGATCTTTGAGCGTATCTTCTTCCGCTTCTTTGTGCCGTTCTTTTGTTTGACTATTTTGTATGTTGTTTTTGAAAATTTTGCGAGTTTCTTGCCTATGTACTTGCGTCCAGATAGATTATTTGTGATTAGATAAACAAAACCTACACATTCTTCGGGCAGTGTCTCAATTGGGGTATCTTGATAAAGCCATGTCATGTGTGATTTTGATTATGTGCTATAGTTAGTCCTTTTACCAAGAAGTAGCGTATTTTTTGTCAACCAATGCACTAGAGCATTTGGTTTGACATTCTTGCCACTTAAAAGTTTGGAACTGTTCAATCCAAAAGTTATCTGCCAATACGTTTGTTAGTGTTTTTATGTTTAGATCAAATGTGTTTGCTAGTTGTTGCCAGTCTGAGTTGTGATTGTATCTATTGGCCACCCAACAGCAGGGAAATAACCTGCCACGAGCATCAATGTACAATCCTTTGTTGCCTATCTCGCATAACGGAATTACGCCGTTGCGACTTTTGGTTTGATTGAATAGTTTTAAATTTGTAAGAGGAATTGCGGTCCATTCGCCTGTTTCTGAAAAAGGTGTAACTTCGCGTTCAAATCTGTGGCTACTGCTTACAAATTTTACGCTGGGTTCAAGTGGATCGTTTACACCGTAAGATGGATACACACTACCAAATTTTGTGCTCTTGGTCAACTGAAATCTATCTACACCAAGTTGTTGAGCATGTTTTTTCATTGTATCAATATGATGTTCGTTGAACTTGAATGCAATAGCGGCCCACACGATCTGGCAGGCACTCATTCTGCGCAATGTTTGTAGTCCATCAATAATGCTGTCGTAATCACTGTTCACGCGATACTGATTGTTGCTGGCATTGTCATAACCGTCTATGCTGAAATGCACACTGTCGTTATGGTCCAACAAAGTGCCCAACTGAGTCCACCAGGTCAACTTCTTGTGCGAGCCGTTGGTGACAATCACAATCTCCACAGGTCGTATACTTTTGAGATAGCTAATCACATGTACCAAATCATGTGCATAGATTGGATCACCGTCGTCGCCACAGAATGTAATCTTCTCTACATTGGCTCGCACAAACTCTGGAGTGAAGTTGCGTTTGAAAAATTTTAAATCTAGTTCAGTGTTAACAAGACTATCGGGCACTTCTTGGCGGGCGCACCGAGGACATCGCAAGGTACACTTGCTGGATATCTCAATGTGAAAATGCCAAGTTGCTAACATAACTCTATCTCTTTACGCCATTGATTTGAAAATGCTGTTTGTGATTGATCTGTTGAGCATGTTTCGACACAAATGCCATGTTTCTTTTTGTAAAAGTCCACAACTGAGTCACTGCGAACAAAATCTGTTTGTGTGGCACCTATCCAGCAACAAGGACTGAGATTACCTCTAGCATCTATATAAGCACTTTTTTCTTGTTGAGCATGACACTTGATTGCACCGTCAAAAGATTGTGCCTGATAGTTGCGTGGCCACTCCAGTCTGCCAATGAGTGGTCGTTTGCTGACTTTGGCACGGAACCAACGGAATCCCATGTTTCGAGCCAGCTGCTCGCACTTATCAACTTGATGTTCGTTGTGTTGATAGATCAACATATCCCAGTGTGCCGAACCACCTGCTTCGATAAATGCCTGTGCATTCTGCATGAGTTTGATCCAGTTTACACCTTTTCTATACACACTGTTAGTATCTTCCAAGCCATCAATACTGAACACCACATAGTCCCGGGGCTGATTAAACAAGCGTCCAATTTCATGCCACCAGAAAGTGTTTTGTATAGCACCGTTGGTATTCATACCAAGTGTGACGGTAGGGTTCAGCTGCCTAACCCATTTATAAATGTCGCCAGTGTAAGCACCTGCTGCTGGATCGCCATAGTTGCCGCACATGAACACTTTGTCTAGACTTTTGATCCTGCGATCACTGAAATGTCGTTGTATGTGCCCAATGGTCAAGTTATGTTTTTGATCCTTGCGGAACTTTGGGTCAGTTTCTCTAGCACATGCCGGGCATGCGGCCTGACACACATCAGTAGGTTCAAGGTGTAATACTTTGATCTTACGCAATTTCTACATCCGTGTTGTAGCTGGTAAAGCCGTTTTCTTTGATGACCTTGAGAATGTTTTCTACCCTACTTGTGAGTTCATCTCTGTGACTGACCAACCAGATTGACTTGTGGCGTTCACGACTCATCTTCTTCAACAAACCTAATGCATTCTCAACACCTTGTGTGTCCAAGCCGTTGTCAATCATCTCGTCAATAAACAACAAGTTGATGGGTGAGTATAAACTTTCCCATACATCACGAAATGCCCAACTCATGCTAAGGATCAGTCGATTGCGTTCACCGCGACTCAAATTGTCAAAGTCCAGCTCACGGCCTAGTTCTTCGATACTCACACTCAAGTCGTTCATGAACTTCACCGTGTGTGGCAGTCCAATACGATCCAAGTAGTGTGTGAGCCGGCTATTGAGATAGCTCAAGTTCTGGTCAATGATTTTCTTGCGCACAAACGAATCTTTTGAGGTCAGTAGTTTGAGCAAGAAGTCTTGATGGTCTTGCACTCTAGTGAGTTCGTTCAAGTGATCATAACTTACAACCTGCAGGGCCTGTCCCTGCATGTCTGCGATTTGTTCTGTGTAAGGATCTGATTCTGTTTGTCGTGTGTCCAAACTGGTCCGAAGTGTGCTGAGAGTGTTGCGATGGTTCAGGGCATCTTCTAGCGTGTCATAAAACACAGTAGGCGCAATCCCCAATTCTCCAAAACTGACCAGTGTGTCTTGATGTTCTTGAGTTTGAGTGTTATTGGCCAGCAATTGCAATGCAGTATCACGTAAAAGTTCTTCTTTGGCCTGCTTGAGTTCATCTTGTTTGTTGTCATGCAAGTCCTGGCCACATGAGTGACACTTGTGATCGTCTAAGGCTGCAATCTCTGTCTTGAGTTTGTCCAACAGTTTTTGTTGTTTAGCATCATCTGCGGCAATTTGACGAATGTACCGGTTGGCTTCGTCTATGGTTTTCTTCTTGATATGAAATGCTTCCAAGTCTCTATGTGCTTGCACCTCGGCATCAATATCAATGTGTTCGAGATCGCCAATGGCCCGCGCAAACCCTGCACAATCTTCCTGTTGCTTTTTCAGCCACATGGTCCGGCGCTTTTCCAAACTCTGTATTTGTTCTTCAATACGCTTGTTGGCTTCTTGTACGGCACGAATTCTGAACTCTTCAGACTGGATGGCATCTTTGGTCTGCCGGTTGAGTTCTTTGATACGGTCAGCACGTTCGCTCAACAGAGTAATGCCCAACAACTGTTCAATGATAGTGCGTTGGTCGTTGGCTTTCAAACTTAGGAACGGTTCTGTGTAGGTATTCAGCGCCAGCACATGTTTGAACATGTCATGGCTCATGCCGATAATACGCTCTATGGCGTCTTGTGTCTCTCTCGAATCCCCTTGTGCCTCATCTTCTGCGGCCTTGTGTTCGTTGTTCACATAGAACCGGAGCACATTGGGCTTGCGTCCTCGCTCAATTTTATAGTCTGTGCCGTTGATGTGAAAATCTAGGCTGACCAACATGTGTTTGGCATTGGTCTTGTTTACTAGGTTGTCTTTGCGTATGTTTGATAATGCTTGACCGTACAAGGCATAACTCAGCGCATTGATAATTGTGGTCTTGCCTGTGCCGTTTCTTGATCCATCACCGCCTAAGTCCAAGTTCTCCCCCAGCACCAGTGTAAGGTCATTACGGTCAAAGTCAATAGCCTGTGTGGCTGCGCCTACACTCATAAAGTTTTTAACAGTGAGATTACGAATTTGGATCATGGTTTATTTTTTACGGCTTCTTGATAATGTCTGTATAGCATGTTTTCAACTGCATCAATTTCGTGATCACCACGCCAGTGAAGATCAACTGTAGGCATTATATACTGTTTGACAAAATCAAATGCAACCAATGGTATAGGTTGCACAAATTTTAAATCCAAATCTTTATACTTGCTCTGATGTCTAAACGAATCTAATCCTTTTTTTGGTTGATGCCAAATCCAATTGGCATCAACATCAAGATAATTACTATCATACACCAACATAAATTGATAAGGTATCTTGTGTTTATCAAGCAACAGTTTAGCATAGTCTATGTAAATTTGCGACCTTAATTGATGCTGTCTCATTGATACATAGTGTTCGTGATAGTCTCTCACAGGTTTTATAACGGATGCACTACTGATCCAAAAACGATCTTGGCCGCAATTTACAATATTGTCATGATAAGCAGTATCACTGGCTATTGCAGGTTCCCAAAATTTTACATTCTGATCTGTCAATATCAAATCTAATCTTCTTGGTATTGACCATTGCACTAATACCATATCTGTTTGATCAATGTGATGTTTTAGCATGTTGATCATAAATTCATTACCGGCACCATATCTACTTCGATTGTTGATTGTTGTGTCTTTGGTCATCAGACCAATTATTTCTGGCCACTTGTAATATTTTAGATACCAAGAATTTGGAGGGTAAGGATCGCCAAACCCGTCTGATAATGTTAATACTCGCATGTTAGCTTTATAATTTGATCGGTATTAGTAAAAAAGTCAGCAAAATCGTTGTGAGGAACTTCAATGCCAAACTCCAGCCAAATGTAATAGTAAATCACAGCCTGAGTCCATATGTCTGTAACATGTGTCAAGTCAGATGAACATTGCATTTTTACATAGTTCAAAACACTTTTTGCATCTTTGATTGGATCAATGTACGTGGCATTTGCAGTGCGCCATTCGGACCATAAATCTTTGCACCAGTTTAGTTTTACAATAGAATTTACGGTGTAAAAAAACTCATCATAGTCATTGTATAACTCGTCTATGTATATTGCACTATCTTCTTGAGATTTCCATGCATGCCTAAATTCATGATCACGCAAAAACAAAAAATACTTTTCACGCCGTGCCCAAGGAGCATCTGTGTTCCAAACATCAGTTGACAATTGTTCTTCAAGACTGCTTTCCATGGCTTTATCAATCATAGTTCGAGCAACAATAGGCCAAGTACGATCTGTATAACAAATTTTGATAACAATTGAATTGGGAAATATAGATTTAAACTGAGTTGACTCGTTGTTGATCCCGTTGTCTACTAGCACACAATAATTTTTACCATTGAGGAACTCAATTCCGCCTGGCCAGCATTCGTACAAGTACTTGGGAACAACCAAATCAAGATTATGGCTATTGCCGTTTTTGGAAAATTCTAAAGACTTTGATGGTCTTACAAAATTATCACCATGCAAGGTTAATACCGCATTGATAAAGTGCCCAAATCCACCACTGGGATACCAAACACAATAGATCATAGGTTCTGATAAATCTTCAATAGTAGCTTATTGTCGTAAAATTCTGACTCAATATTTGTGAGTTGGTCTGTAACAATTTGATCTACTGACTCAAATTTGATTTCGCCTGGCGCCATGTCTGTGTCCACATCTGAATTCTTGTTTGGAATCAAACTCATCTCACGTAAGTCGTAATCTTTTACAAAAGTTTCTTTGATGAAGTTGGCTTCTTCGTATGAAATCTCAATGTCTAGTCCAACACGCACATGCATCTTGGGCTTAAGAAGAGTTGGAGCGTTATCAATAAGGTTGGCGAGACCGTATACTCTATACGTCGGTTGAGCAGGCCAAGCATGAAACGCAGGCGCTGCTCCCCATTCCAGTATAGTAAGTCCTCTTTCGTCGTCACCAGCATCTGCATAATTGTGAGGGAACGCATTACCGATATAGGTAATATTTTTCTTAGTCTGTCGTTTGTGGAAGTGTCCGGTGAATACATGTTCAAAATTTTCAAAGTCTTCTCTACGCACTTCGCCATGATCCGGCATCTCTACCATGGCGTTCATCAAGTAGCCCGGCAGTTCAAAGTGCCCAAACATGTACTTGCCGTTTAGTTTGGGTATTCTCTTGTGATCGTCACCGCACAGCCAAGGGGCAATAACAACATCACCACTATGGAACCAATCGTTACATATAGTAACATTCGGGAGATGTCGTGCCCATTCCACGCTCTGTATATCACGTTTATCCCGATAATACAAATCGTGATTACCAGGAATAAAATACACATGTTCAAAATTAGCATTCAGGTGCTCCAGTGATCGAAGGCTGTAGTTGAGTGTAACAATGTTAAGACTGGCTCGATTGTTGTGCCAGTCGCCCAGGAACATGGCAGTTTCGCAACCTTCCGCCTTGGCCTTGGCTGTGGCCCATTTTACAAAAGCCAAACAATCTTCATTGTGCAAGGTTGAATTGGATTTGAGTCCAAAGTGTATGTCAGTGAAGATTGCGGCTTTGCGAAATAGATTAGTCATCCTGCTAGTATACTACTCATCCAAGCTAGATACAACCGGACCGGACATGGCAGCCATGCCAGCTTTGCCGGAGTTCTGTCTAGTCCATGATGGGTTCAGGCCGTTCATCTCCAGGATGTCATCTCTGATATTCTGATTTTTCTTTTCGATGTTAAGAATCCGTGTAAAGCTATTAGTGATAGCAGCAGTATAGTAAGCAAAGGGGTTTTGCGATTTAGATTCGTCAAATTGAAGACCAATTTGAGAAAGTTGTAAAAGAGCTTGTCCACGCATTTCCTCGTTGTAAGTGTAGCCACGCCAGTTAGAACGTGTGGCATAGCGTTCGCACAGTTTCATAAACATCAGTGCAAGTTTTTTGGTCATGGTGCCGTGATCTTTGGAAAACTCTCCTGTGACTAAATCGCCCTTCCAGTGGCTACGGCCCACAATGAAAGGCTTTTTGTCCTCGTCTAGCCTATACTGTTCAAACGGAGGAAAGTTCACACGCACATGATTTAGATCCAGTACTGGCACATCTACGATATCTGCCAATGGATCTTCTGCTACATCGTCTAATTCAAAAATATCCTCTAGCTTTTTGCGCTTGGCTTCGGCTTTGGTAATTTTTTTAGGTGCTTTAGGAATATGATCCCAGCAAGTGATGCGGAACACTAGATCAGTATTGGGGATTTTCTTTTGGTCAGTCACTTCTCCTGTTTCGCGTTTGATACGATCAGCACGATTTTTTCTTGCTTCCACCACTGTGCGTTGATTGATTTTGTCTAGACTGGGCAGTATCAAATCAAATTGGTGATCCAGTACAGAATCTCGATACCAGCAATAGGTGTTCTTGCTGAAGTGAATTTCTTTCAAAATATCACGGTTGTTTAGATAATTGACACGAGGTGCCGCTTTTGGTAATAAGGTCATAGTATGACAAAGTCTCCTTGTTAGGATTGTAGCATATTTACAACAATTGTCAACCTCTTGTTAAACTGCGCCGTTTTTGTCAGCGGTAAATAAGCTATAGGAAACAGACATGGCCACTCAAGGTTACGATCCACATAAAGCACAAGCATATAACCAATGGTTGCAAAACAATCCAGGCCAACCTGTAGGCGAAACCCTAGCTCAACAATCTGCCCGAGTATCAGCAGAAAAGGCAGCAGCCGGTATTCCGGAAGGCCGTTACGGCTATGCACAATATACGGCGCTAAAGGCAACCCAAAGAGAAGAAAGACAGCAGCAGGCTAGAGAGGCAGCAGGAATAACTGACGCCGAGGCCGGCAATTATGCAGTCGGGTCAAACGGCCAAATGGGCGCATTAGTCAATGGCACTTTTGTCCCTCAAGGCGATCCGAACTTTCAGAAATACGACCCAAGTCCAGACTTTGAAAATGATACCATTAAACAAGTGCCTTATCCGCAAAAAGCCAGTGCGCCAGTCAGCAGTGTAACACCAATCAACTATACCACAACCAGTACCGAAACTGTGAGTGGTGGCGGATCCACTACAATTATTGCTGGGGCAAGAGTTCCTACAGCACAAAGTCAACAATTTGCTGCGGCAGCCGCAGCAAAGCAAGCTGAAATTGATCAGTTTGAAAAAGACAATCCCAGCAACTATATCCGAGAAAAGCAGGGCTTACCACTCAATTCGATTGAACAAGAAGAAGCACGTGATGCAAAACTACAAGCACTTACAGATCAACAAAATGCATTAGAAAGTCAAAAGTTTGCAGCCTATGCTTCTACTCCGCCGACAATTATAACAACACCAAACACTACCACTACCACACAAACTGTAACCACTGGTACAACCGCAGTGAACAATCCGGTAGCAACACCTGGCGGCCCAGATCCAGTAGTGAATCGACAAACTGAAATTCAACTTGGAACAACACCAAACCCAATACGTGCAACTGCCACCAGTCCGTTGCCGGCCGATGGTGATGAAGCACTGGCTGCTGCTCAAGCTGCTCAAGAAGTTATTGACTTGCGTATAGCATCTGAATCGGCCAATCCGGTATCTCCTTTAGATACTGGCTATGTAAGTGATGCTGAACAGATTGCACAAGCAAATGCAGATGCTGCCTTTAATACCAGACTGGATCGTGCTGCTGAAGTAGATCTAGCCAATTCAGGTGATGCGGCCCTCGAAGCTGCTGACAGAGCACGAGAAGCCGCTGATTTGCAAATAGCTGCCGAGTCAGCCACTCCTCTGCCAGTTGACAACACAAATGGTGTTGCCGATCTCTTTACGCCGCCACCGACTACATCACCTGCTCCAGTTTCGTTGTCTGCTTTAAATGAAAGTGAATTCAGTGCGCCAGAACCACAGAACTCAGAGGGTGCAAATGCCGGCGCAGGTGTCACTCGTGGCTTGATAAACACTGCACAAAATCAAAGCACACTACAAACACGTCAAAATACTCCAGCTGCGGCTGACTGGCGTGTGCGACTGAGATTGGCACCAAATGCTGATTATCTCTACAAAGTAAGCGAAACCAATGGCGGTCCAGGAATACTTGCGCCGCTGGCTGCCACTGACGGTGTGATATTTCCTTACACACCTAGTATTGATACCAGTTATCAAGCCAAGTATAACCCTTACGATTTAACACACTCTAACTATCGTGGATATTTTTATCAAAATAGCTCAGTGGAAAACGTCACCATTAAAGGTACATTTACTGCACAGGACACTTACGAAGCTGCATATTTGCTGGCAGTAATACACTTTTTTAAATCAGTGACAAAAATGTTTTATGGCCAAGATGCACAGGCCGGCACACCGCCCCCACTGGTATACCTCAGTGGATTTGGAAAATATCAGTTTAACGAAAGTCCTTGTGTGGTTTCAAACTTTGGATATAGTTTGCCTACTGATGTAGATTACATACGTGCTAATGGATTTAATAATATTGGGTTGAACATGGAAAATCGCAGAAATCAATCATCTGGTCCTTCTATAGGTGGTACTTTAGGCACAGTTGTGGCCATCATGGATAGATTGAGCAATGCAGGATTAAACATTGGTGGGTTGGTCAATCGCCCTGTCCCAGGGCAAGTAGTACAAAATGTCACCAATCAAAATGCTATCAACAGCACCTACGTTCCGACCAAGATGGAAATTTCAATCACACTATTGCCCATGCAAACACGCAATCAAGTCAGCAAACAATTTAGTTTGAAATCGTTTGCCAATGGTCAGCTATTGGCAGGTGGAGGATTCTGGTAATGGCTGCAACTTATACCAGTACCAGCCCATACTTTCAAACTGGCTACAATCAGTTTTATTTGGATGTCATGGTCAACAGACCCATTCCTAAAGAAAGTGACGACAAGCTGTGGATCATAAATGTCACCTATCAGTATCGTCCAGACTTGCTGGCATACGACTTGTATAGCGATGCTGGCTTGTGGTGGGTGTTTTATCAACGCAATCCCAACACACTCACTGCGCCGCCCCTGGACTTCAAAGCAGACACTAGAATATATCTTCCAAAGATTACCACATTGCGATCAACCCTGGGGTTCTAATCTATGGCTACCCTTCCAGAAACTCCTCCTACCACCAATGCTGGTGATGGTGATCAAGGCACCAATGCTCCCACACGATCATTCATACAAACACAAAGCACAAGCAATGCTGATGGATACAACATAGGCATACCATTGCCCGACGAAACAGGTGCTGTGGGTACCATACGCCGCAATCCTGAAACAGGTGAGTTGTATGAAAGTGAAAATATCTATGCTCCTACCAGTGCTGGTGTTGGACAGTATGATGATGGCACTGCCATGGGTGACACTATTGCACCAAATGATGATGCTGGATCACCTAACATTGGCGGATATGTAAGTGATGGAGAGGGGGCTGCTCGAATACAAACTGGAGTTATTTCAACAGATGGCAGCAATCAAAAAATAATTCCTCAAGACAACGTATTAGATCGTTTTTCCAGCTATACCTATCGAGCCAGTTGGTATCTCATGACTCCTGCGCAGTACAAGCAACTGGTATACAGTAAGAAAAAAACAGTAAACGGTTATATGTTGCTGGTGCAAAGTGGCGGCGCACCGCAAAACTCAGGTGGCTTTAAAGGAGCGTTAAGTCCTACGGCACAAACATTTTCTGAAAGCAATGGAGCCACTAGCACTACTGCATCAATACCTGGTGCGACTGATGCTGATGCTGGACGTAATCCTGCATTTCCTTTGGATTTTTATATTGACAGTATTACTATTGAAAATTTTCTTACAGGAGGTGGCACTAGAGCACCGCATGCATCTAAAGGCATCAGATTTACTGTGGTAGAAAATAACGGTATTACTTTGTTGGATCGTCTGTATGAAGCAGTGCAAGACTTCATGCCAGCCAGCGGACAAAAAAATGGTATCAATTATGCATCTGTAGTTTATCTCATGGTGATACGATTTTATGGTTACGATGAGCAAGGCAATTTGGTTCAAAAAATTGGCGGCAACAAATCAGACCCCAATTCAGTGATTGAAAAGTTTATACCATTTAAAATTACCCAATGTGATTGGACTATAGAAAACAAACTGGTCACATACAGTTTTCAAGGACTTTCACCAGGCGAAGGGTCCGGCGCTGGAACTCGCAGAGGAACCATACCTTACAACATTGAATTGACTGCAACCACTATTGAAGATTTACTCGGTCAAGATGTACGATATTCTACATCTCAAGCAGCGGCCGCAGCCCCAGGCTCAAATACTACTTTTGTCAATCCTGTATTACAAGGAGAATTTGGCGAGGAAAGAGTTTATCCGCCTGTTGACGAACTTGGTATACCAATTACTCCATCCACAGCACCACCACCAAAAGCTGATGCAGCTCCTAAAACAAAAAAGAGCAGCATCACTCAGGGACTTATGGGTGCAATGAATCAATTTCAACAAGATTTGGTCAGAGAAGGTGTGTATGAAAAAGCAGATCAGTATGAAATTATATTTGCCAATCCAGGACCTGGCGGCGGCGGAAATGCAATTAAAAATGCTAGATTAATTCCTCCAGGGAAAAAAACAAACGCAAGCCAGACTGGGATGGTACAGCCTGCTAATACCAATCCAGAATCAGCTGACATGGAAAAAATTTACAAAGACATCAAAAGCAGAAATTATTCTATCACTGCTGGCATGCAATTGGTTCAAGCTATTGAGCTTGCTATACGAAACAGCACATTTGTTACTGACCAAAACGTTTTGTTTTTTGACGAAAATGATGCGCTACAAGTTAAAAATGCTGCCAACAAAAAAGATGTTGTGTGGTTTAACATCACGTTCCAGGCAGTGCAATTAGATTACGATAACAAACGCAATGATTTTGCACACAAGATAACGTTTATAATCAACACATACACTCCTCTAAATTTCAATAGTAGTTATTATCCTGTGAACACATTCCATGGGTTGCATAAACAATATAACTATTGGTTTACTGGTAAAAATACTTCGGTAATTGAATATAAAGAAACCATGAACAATCTCTACAATCTAACCATCAGTGGAGATCAAACCAAAGGTAATCTTGGATTTCAGCAACGCAAGGCCTTTACCAGCAGCGTGAGAGATCAACCATTTTTGGCTTTTCAAACTGCCAGTACGGAAAACAGTGCCGGTGACAATGGCAAACAAAACGAACCGCAGGCCAATATGGCTGAGAGCTTGTATGATCCTGTGGGATTGGCCAACTGCAACGTCAAAATTGTAGGCGATCCTGCTTGGATACAGCAAGGCAGTTTTGCTGGTGGAGTTAGCGCAAAAGAATTTGACTTCAATGCATTCTTGCCTGATGGAACAATTAATTTTGATGCTAGAGAAGTCATGTTTGAAATAGCTTGGCAACGCCCACAAGATTATGATCTTAATACTGGTCTAGCTGACCCTTATGCTAAATCAAGTTCGCGTCAACCAGTGCAAAGTCGTGTGTATACTGCCATGCAGTGTACTAGTGAATTTCGTAATGGCGGGTTTTATCAAAATCTTCAAGGCAAGTTGTATTTCTTTATGAAACCCAATACTTCTAACAAAGCAGCCACGGCACCGCCACCTGCGACTCAAGCTGATGTGAGAAGAATAGATAATGCAACAACCGCAGACAACCCCAGTCACTCAAATGCATCAGCAGCTGAAGCTGGGGCCAGTGGCAGGCCCACAGCACTAGCTGTACCAGCAGTAAGTGTTGGACCAGGTAGTGGCACTCCAAATGTAATAAATTCAGCGCCACCAGGACCAAAAGACACAGTGGTTCCTGCACCACCACCACAGCCGCCAACATCCGGCTCAGGACAACCGTTAGATGTAGGAGATCCGTTTGTGCCACCTGGCACGCTGTCTGGCAGAATCACAGCAGATGGCCTTGGCAATTCTCCAAGTGTACCACAAGACATGGTAAGAGACTTTTAAGGATAACACATGGCAACAGATGTACAACGCAGTAGAGGTCGTCCCACAAACTACAAGTTTGATCGTGGCGGTGTGCCTGCGGAGTTTGGCCCATTCTACGGCATTGTAAAAAACACAACAGATTCAATACGTTCGGGTCGCATACAAGTTTACATTGATGCATTTTCTAATGGTGGTGAAAATGAACCATCAAAATGGATCACAGTCAGCTACATGCCACAGTTCTTTGGATCAACTCCACACAATCCTGCCAAGACTGGTGTTGGATCCTACATAGACGGCAACTCCAACAGTTACGGCATGTGGTTTACCCCACCAGATGTAGGCATAACAGTGTTGTGTGTGTTTGTGAATGGAGATCGCAGTCAAGGGTTTTACATTGGTACAGCACCGGATCAAAGCATTGGACACATGGTTCCTGCCATTGGTGCTGCGCCAGTTGCCACTCAAGTCATAGCACAAAATGCAAATCAAGCGGCATACTTTCGATTAGCATCACAATTGCCAGTGGTTGAAATCAACACCAACAATCTTGCACTTGAAGAAAACGCTAGATTTTTTGATGCACCCAAGCCTGTGCAGAGTGTGGTAGCGGAAGCCATGTTCCGTCAAGGCTTGATAAATGATCCTCAACGCGGACCCATATCAAGTTCAAGCCAAAGAGAAAGTCCCAGTGCTGTGTTTGGTGTTAGCACACCTGGCCCTGCGGTGTATCAAGGTGGCATGAAGTTTGGAGAAATACAGAAAAAAGTTCAAGCTGGAGAACTAAAACCGCAGGACCTTAACGTAATTGGTCGTGTGGGCGGACACAGTATTGTGATGGACGATGGCGACACTGACGGCAATACTAGATTGATACGATTTAGAACCACAGCTGGACATCAAATTACAATGAGTGATAGCGGAGACTTTTTCTACATCACTCATGCTAACGGCCTAGCTTGGTTTGAACTTGGCGCTCAAGGCACACTAGATGTGTATGCCACAAACAGTATCAACTTGCGCACACGCGGTGATATTAATTTACATGCTGATAGAGACATCAACATGTATGCTGGCGGCAGTATCAAAGCCAAAGCTGTAGAAGATATTACGTTGCAAGCTGGTGCAGATTTTACTGTGATAACACAAGAAAATTTAAAACTGTATAGCAAAAGTTATATTGGCATAAAAGCAGATGGCAGTTTGGCTTTACAAAGTGCCACTGGCAGTTGGGCAGGAGGCAGCGCATTGGTATTTGAAGCTGGCGGTATTGATCTCAACGGTCCTGCTGCCAGTGCGGTATCTGCTCCTAACAACTTGACTGTGACCAAATTAGACGACACTACGTTCAGTAGTGCCACCGGTTGGGCAGTTGAAACAGACGGTCTTGAAAGTATTGTTACTCGAGCGCCCACACACGAACCATATCCTTACCACAATAAAGGTGTAGACATTGAAATTCCATTAGAAGCAGGACAGCCGCCACCTAACCCAGGCGCTGTGCCGGTGCCAGCTGGATTTGAATTTACGAGAAAAGCATGAGTACATTTAATTTTGAATTCAACGGGCAAAAGTTTGAAATCAACGCACCTACCGGTGCTACATTTGAACAAGCCAAGGCAGTGTTTGATCAACAAACAGCCAGCGGTGGACTCACAGGATTCAGAGTTGGTGATGTATTAAGTCCTGCTACACAAGCTGCTGCCGGCTTGGCCTCTGCACAAAGTCAATTAACACAAGGATTAGCATCATTATCTAGTAGGTTACCTGCTGGAACAAATTTAAACAGTCTCACAGCCAGCATAGGCACACTTGGCCAAGGTGCAGGTACACAAGTAGCCAGCGCACTGCAAGGTGGTGCGGCTGCATTTAATTCATTGACCACTGGTGCTAGTGGTGCTACTGCGTCTATCAGCGCAGCATTGTCAGGTGCTAGCACTGGATTTTCATTGCCTTCGTCATCAGCTATATCGGGTGCATTGACCGGTGCTGCATCAAGAGTGGGCAGCCTGGCCAGCACCGCAGTTGGTACAATATCTGGCCTGATCAAAGGAACTCCTACTGAGGGAATCAATGCAGCAGACTTTGCCAAACAAGGACCTGCACTGGCTGCGCTTGGCAGTATGAATTTACCTGACGTAACTGGAACGCTGGCGCAAGCCAGCAAGTTGGTGGGCCAGAACGCAGACACAATCAGCAACGCAGCAGGCGCAGGCAAATTTGGACTTGATGCCAGCCAGCTTGAACGATGGGGACTGGTCAAACCAGGAACTGCTGCCACATTCTTGGCACAAGGCAACAGTGATCTTACCAGCGTGTTAAAAAGTCCCACAGTATGGACCGGCAGAGATGGTGTAAAAAGTCTTGATGGCTTGTTGGGCAATGAAGGATTGCAAAACAAAATTCAGCAAGGCTTGATGACTTCCGGAGTGGCAGACTTAAAATCACTGGGTGTGCCCACAGACAAACTAACACCTCAAGCACTGAGTGGCCTGGCTACCAATGCTGCCAAGAGTGTGCCCGACACACTAAATTGGGCAAAAAACACTCCAGGGCTTCCGGCTGATGTCAAATCTAAATTTGATGCCGCTGCCGTAAATGGTGCATTTGCTGTAAATCTAACTCAAACCAAAATAGATCCTTCAATGCTTCAAGAATACACGCCTGTGGCTGCTGTTGATACTGTGAACACAGACACGCTTGACGCTGCCGCCAAGCGAATTGTGGGCAATGACAAAGTACCTAGTATTTTGCCAGCAAATTTTGCAAGCAGTTTGTATTCTAAGACTCCCGACGACAAGTTAATTTACACTGGTAGTGACCAAGTAGTATGGGACAATATCAATGCAGAAAGACTGCGCCGTGGTCTTCCAAGTTTGACTGCAATAGGCTATCCAAGACCTGATCCGTCTCCTAATAATAACCAGAATATGGGCGGATAAATATTATTATGACTACCTTTGTTGGCTTTAACACACAGAATCAATACAAAAAATTTACACTTGTAGATTTTGAATTGATCAAACGTGATCTATTGAATGCATTTAATATTCGCCAAGGTCAATTGCCTGGACGTCCTGGATATGGTACCATATTATGGAGTTACTTGTTTGAAAATCAAGTTGAGGCAGTTCAACAAGGTATTATCAATGAAGTGCAACGAGTGGCTGGTGGTGATCCTAGAGTATTCATCAGCAACATCAATGTATATCCTCAAGAAAATGGCATGTTGATTGAATTGCAGATACAAACTGTAGGCGGCGTTAATGCCGAAATACTGAATGTGTTCTTCAATCAAGTCAGCCGTGCAGCCAGTTACGTATAACTACGCCGTTTTTTATCTACATAAATAACAGATAAAGAATACAAGGCCCAGACACAATGGCAAAAACCACTAGACAAACTGCGATATTTGGTGTAGAAGACTGGAAACAGATCTATCAAACTTATCGCGAAGCAGACTTCCAAAGCTACGACTTTGAAACTCTACGTAAGAGTTTTACTGATTATCTGCGTTTGTACTATCCAGAAACATTCAATGACTACATTGAGTCATCTGAATACATTGCCTTGCTGGATGTGATTGCGTTCATGGGCCAAGCATTGGCATTCCGTACAGATTTAAACACAAGAGAAAACTATTTAGACACAGCAGAACGCAGAGATTCAGTCACACGTCTGGCCAATCTTGTGAGCTATACAGCCAAACGCAACACAGCCGCACAGGGCTTGCTCAAAGCATTTAGCGTGACCACAACAGAAAATGTTGTGGATTATAACGGTGTGAATCTGGCCAATGTCACAGTTAATTGGGCTGATCCCACAAACTTTGACTGGTTAGAACAATGGAATGCTATTGTTAACTCATCACTGGTCAGCAGCCAAAAAATTGGCCGTCCGTCAAACCGTCAAACCATTTTGGGCGTAGATACCAGTGAATATGGTATCAATCTAGTGCCTGGATTCTTGCCGGTGATTCCTTACACTGCCACAGTGGATGGTGTGAACATGCCGTTTGAAGCCACCACTTCGACCACAGCCGGCCGAGACTATATTTATGAACCCAGTCCCAGACCCAATGCCACATTCAATGTGTTGTATCGCAATGACCAGCTAGGTTACCAATCGGCCAATAACGGTTTCTTTTTCTTTTTCAAACAAGGCACCTTGCAAAACCAAGACTTCAATTTGGCCGAACGCATTGCCAATCGCACAGTAAACATAAACATTGATGGCGTCAACAACGAAGACCGTTGGTTGTTCCAGTTGGACAATGTGGGCAGTATCAATCGAGAGTGGACTTATACTGAAAACATTTATTCAGCGGCTGCAGAACAAACTGCAATGCTAAGACCAATTTTTTCTGTAACCAGCAGAACCAATGATCAGATCACCATGGTATTTGGTGATGGAGTGTTTTCAGAGATTCCAGTGGGCATTTTCCGTGCGTATGTTCGTGCTTCAAACGGCTTGCAATACATTATCAATCCTGCCGAAATGCAAAATGTGGTGCTGCCAATCAGCTATGTTGATCGCAATGGCAATTTGCAAACCATCACATTCACCTGTGGTATTACACAGCCTGTTAGCAATGCTCAAAGTCGTGAAAGCATCGATGCTATCAAACAACGTGCTCCTGCTAGATACTACACACAGAATCGCATGGTCAACGGCGAAGATTATAACTTGTTCCCGTTTACTCTTTACAATTCAATCATCAAGAGCAAGGCATTGAATCGTGCTTCAATTGGTACCAGTCGATATCTTGATCTTGTGGACAACACAGGCAAGTACTCATCCACCAATACATTTTCCAGCGATGGAGGAATTTGGAAAAATAATATTCTTCCTACCATTCTGTTCAGTTGGATCAATCGCAATGAAATTTCTGATCTTATTATCAATCAAGTGCAGCCTGCTATTGTTGGTGCCACCTTCAATCAATTTTACTATGCTAACTTTCCGAGAATAACTGTAAACACTGGCGAAACAGCACTAAGCACTTGGAATCAAAGCACAACAATAGCCAACGAAACCACAGGATATTTTGTAAATGCATTAGGCGCACCAATTTTGGTTGGTCCCACATTTAGCAGCACTGCGTTCAAGTATGTGGTGCAAAAAAGTTTGATTAGATTTATTCCTCCAGTGATTAATGGTCAGCCGTATTATTTTGATGCAAACAATAGATTAAAACAAGGACTACCAACTAGACCAGAAGATCATTTGGAAATTTGGGCAAGCCCCATTGCTATAGTGGGCGATGGCAGCAACAACGGCACTGGTAATTTAACCAGTGGCGAGGGTCCAGTGGCACTCAATAATTTTGTGCCCACTGGTGCAGTTGTTGACACTATTATCCCTGTATTTTTGACCGATTTAGTATTGTCTCTAAGAGAACAAATGACACAACAAATTGTGTTGTATAGAAATTTTGGTCTTGGATATGACAATACTGGTTCTATTACTGGCACCGCTGGCACTTGGTATTTGATTACAAGCACCAATCTAAATGCTGATGCAACTTGGAGTCAAACTTATGCAGGCAACACATCAGGAAACAATTTAGATGCCAGTTGGTTGGTGCAGTTTGTAGTAGTGAACAATCGGTACACCATTACATTCCGTGGACTTGCCTATTACTTTGGATCGGTGTTGCAAACAAGATTTTTCTTTTATGGCAATCAAAAGATTTATGACAGTCGCACAGGTACTACAATTAGAGATTTTATCAATGTGTTGGCAGTAAACACCAAACCCGACAGCTCGTCACCCTTGCCTGGCGATATCTATACCACAATTATTGGCCAACCAGTAGAGTCAGACGGATATGTTGATGACTTTCAAGTATTGATCAGCTATAGAGATAGTGACAGCGATGGTGTGCCAGACAATCCAGACTTTTTTGATGAGATTGTTGCCCCAACAGTTACTCCTAACCTCAAATTGGTGTTTTTGCAACGCACTGTTGACTTTGACAATCTGCAAAGATATTTGCTGGTAGAACCAGGTGTAGTAAATTCAGATTACCCCACATATGATAGTCTTGAATTGATAAAATTTCAATATTCTCCCGGTCAGGTTTTTTATGCTTACAGTGATGAATTGTTCTATACATTGACAATTAATACCGCAGGTGTGAGAGTTATAACACCTGCAGCCCAAGGTGAATGGATTGCTAGAACAGGTCGCCAGGCGTTGTTTTTCCAATATCGCCACAACTCACCACTTACCAACAGAATCGATCCAGGTACTACCAACATCATTGACTTGTACGTGGTTACGCAATCATATTATACTGCCTATCAGAATTGGATTACAGATACCACTGGCACAGTGTCTGAACCTGATATGCCAACCATTGATGAACTTAGTACACAGTATCAAGGTCTAAATGAATACAAAATGATCAGCGACAACATTGTGTTAAATTCTGTAGTGTTCAAACCACTGTTTGGTCCCAAAGCAGCCAAAACATTACAAGCCACAATCAAAGTTATCCGTGCGCAAAATTCCACAGCCAGTGTGAGTGAAATCCAAAGTTCTGTATTGGCAGCTATGAATGAATACTTCAGTATTGATAAATGGAATTTTGGAGACACATTCTATTTTTCAGAACTGGCAGCATACTTGCACAGATATCTTGGAACCATAATTAGTTCGGTGGTACTAGTGCCACTAGACACACAAAAATACTTTGGCGACATGTACGAAGTAAGAGCAGAACCCAATGAAATATTTGTTAACGGCGCTACCATTGACAACATTATTGTAATTGATGCATTGACCAGTACCAACTTGCGTACTGCACCAGGTAGCGGAGTAATTTGATGGCACGAGTACGCAGTGTAGATTTTCTTCCTGAGATTTTTCAGACTGACGCCAACAAGCAGTTTCTGGCTGCTACATTGGATCAGCTGATTCAAGAACCAAAGTTTAAAAAGACTCAAGGTTATATTGGCCGTACTGTTGGCCCTGGTGTAAATCCCAATGACAAGTATGTGATCGAGCCAACAAAAACTCGTGCTGACTACCAGCTTGAACCTGGAGTTATCAGCATCAGTCCCACTGACAATAGCAAAATAGTAGATGCCATTACCTATCCAGGTATAACTGATACGTTGGTGTATCAAGGTAGCCCATCAACACAACCTAGCCGATTGTACACCAGCGACTACTATTGTCTTGATCCTTTCATTGACTTTGACACATTTGTAAACTTCAGCCAGTACTATTGGGTTCCAAACGGTCCTGATGTAGTCACTGTGCAATCGCCAGGAGCTGCGCTGAGTCAAAATTTTATTGTAAACAGAGAAAATGGTGTTTATACATTTTCGGGCGTGACCGGAAACAATCCTACATTGAATTTGGTGCGAGGCGGAAACTACACATTCCAGGTAGCACAAAACAATAAAGAAACAGTCAACTATCGAGTAACACGTACCAACGTTACCAGTTTCAATATTGACAACGAACCCAATGCCACCATCACCTTGATTCGGGGCAACACATATACATTTAATTTGTTTGTGCAAGGCGATTTTCCATTCTGGATCAAAACTGCTCCGACCACAGGCACAGGTGATCAGTACAATTCAGGTGTCTCTCGCAATGGATCAATCACAGGTACAGTGACGTTTACTGTGCCACAAGACGCACCAGACACACTGTATTACTCGTGTGAGAATCAAAGTCTCATGCGTGGAACTATCAGTATAGTCAATGCTGAACCTGGGGATGGTCCAGGATTTTGGATTCAAACTGCTCCAGGAGTCAATGGAAGAACCCCCACAACGCCAAACATCTCTTCCAGATCCATTTATGGTGTTACAGACAATGGCATTGATCTTGGTGTAATTAATTTTAATGTGCCACAAAAAACAGCACAAGATTTTTTCTACGGTCTTACCAGTATTGGAGCTGTTGATCTTGTTACTGATTTGTTTTTTGAAAACATTGACGGTGCAAGATTGGATCAATTCATAGCTACCTATGGTGGCATTGATGGCATTACTGACCTCAACACAAGAACATTAGTGTTTGCCAACAGCGCAGGCAATCCTGCCACCAATTACTACAGCGTATGGCGTATAAGTTATGTTGTTGTTGGTGCTTATACCTATCTATCATTGGGCAGCATTCTAAACATAGCCAACTTAGAAAGATGGACCATACGTTATGGTACTGAATATTCTAGCACACAATGGTACAAAAATCAATCTGGATACATTGTTGAGATGCCTCAGCTTACAGCCAAGCTAGATACTTTGTATTACCAAGATGGTACTGACCCTGAAATTTTTGGCACCATACGATTGATTGAACAAGCCAGCATCAGTACATTATACATTCAGGATATACTGGGCAAGAAAAACTACACCAGTCCAAATGGTGTGACGTTTACTAACGGATTGAAGGTTCAGTTTCTAGGTGACGTATCACCTGCCAGCTATGCCACTAGATCCAATGCATTTGTTTGTATAAACACTGCGGCTGGTATCAACCTTATCACAACTGAATCCACAGTGGGAATGACTGTAGGGCAACAGATTGTTTTCACTGGCAATACATTTGGTGGAGTGACCACTGGCGTTACCTACTATGTTCACACTGTGTTTAGCAGTAGCCAATTTAAAGTAAGTGTAACTATAAATGGTCCAGCAGTGACATTGACTTCTGCAAATGGAACCATGACTGCTACCACCAGTCAAAATCCACAGTATTATGTAAGCGGTGTTGGCACAGCAATTGAACTATTGCCTGTAGCAAATTATATCACCCCAGAACAATACAATCACGATATTGATTATCTCACAATCAATCGCGACAGTCCTGATTTGAATGCATGGAGTCGTAGCAATTGTTGGTTCCACATTGATGTACTCAATGCCACAGGTGTATACAACGATACTCCAGTCACAATAGACAACAATTTTAAAGGCAAGCGACCAATTATACAATTCCGTGGTGGTATTAGATTGTATAACATGGGGACAGAAGCCAAACAACCAGTAGATACAATTGACTTCACTGAAACTGATGCGTTCAGCAATGTTGAAGGCAGCACTGGGTACTCGGTTAACGGTTATACATTTGTCAATGGCAGTCGTGTGATATTTGCAGCAGATGCCGATCTTGCTGTGCGCAGAAAACTGTATGTGGTGAATTTTGTTACGCCAGATACTGTGCCACCACTGATTGCGCAGCCAATTATAAATTTGGTTGAAGCAACAGACGGTGAAATATTTGTTGATCAAACTGTCACATGTTTGAGTGAATCACAAGTTGGTATTACCTATTGGTATGATGGGACAAACTGGTTAGAAGCACAGCAAAAAACCTCAGTGCAACAAGCGCCATTGTTTGACATATATGATGCCAATGGTATAAGTTTGGCTGACCGTATAACATATCCAAGTTCCACATTTGTGGGTACAAAATTGTTTAGTTACGCAACTGGTACAGGCACTGCGGACCCAGTGTTGCAGTTGGCGCTCAAGTATCTCAATTTGACCAACGTTGGTGATATTGTGTTTGATAACAATTTGTATTCTGATACATTTGTGTATGTGATCAACAATACCAGCACCACAGCACCAATCAGTTTGGGATTTGTTTATGAGTATGCGTCAAGAACTGCATATGAAAGATTGATTGGCTGGCAAACTGCGGCAGTACCAACGTTGATGCGCCAGCAGTTTAAATTTGTGTATAATTTGCAACCGTTGCAACTGGATGTTGCTGTGCAATCAAACGCAGTAACTACTGTGCCCAGTGTAAAAGTATTTGTGGGATCAATATTTCAAGATCCAGGCACATACACAGTTGCAATCACTGCTAATACTACAACCATTACATTCAGCACTGTACATGTGGTAGGGGATGTAATTGAAGTTGAAGTACTCAGCGACCAAGTGAGCCAGGTGGCGTTTTATCAAGTCCCTTTAAATCTCAATAACAATGCACTTAATGCTGACAGCCCAAATTTTACATTGGGCACATTGCGCACTCACTACAACAGCATCTGTCAAAATTTAACCACATTTTCTGGCTCGATAAATGGTGCAAATAACACTAGAGACCTTGGTGACATTATACCTTACGGACAAGTGATTTTACAACAAAGCTCGCCACTGACTCTTGCTGGATACTTCATGCGGTCTCAGCAGTACAACATTTTTGGTGCGCTGGAATACAACAGCAGAGAATACCAAAAGTACAAAAATCAAATGCTGGAAGCTGTGACCAGACAAACCATACAGTATCAAACTGCATCGCAAGTTCTTGATTTGGTGATAGCTGAAATCACACTAGGCCGCACAGCAAGCAATCCATTCTATTGGAGTGACATGCTGCCGGCCACTCCAGTATTCACTACATCAACATATACAGTAAGTTACACTACCAGTCAGGTTTTTGACACGGTGCAAGTTTACAATTACACATCGGCCAATTACCTTGGCATGAATGTGTATGTGAATGATAGAATTTTGACCAGAGATTTAGAATATACAGTGGCCACCAATGGTCCGCGTATTGACATTCTAATTGAATTGGTCATTGGCGACACTATTACCATTCAAGAATACAGTGCCACTTATGGTACCTACGTGCCTAACACTCCTAGCAAGATGGGATTGTATCCTGTGTGGCGTCCAGTTATTGAGCCAGTGAAAACTAGTTCAGGTGAGCAATTGGTCATACTGGGACATGATGGCAGTCAAACTCCTATCTTTGGTGACATACGTGACGAAGTGCTGTTAGAATTTGAAACTAGAATTTACAACAACATCAAACTGGATGGCAATCCTGTGCCGCTTGACATTGTTGATGTGTTGCCAGGGCAGTTTAGAAACACTGGTTATAGTTCTGCTGAAATCAATAGCATTTTAGAAACAAACTTTTTAAGTTATGTTGGATGGAACAAGTTGGATTACACCACACAAAATTACAATGCCAGCAATCCATTTACCTATAACTATAGCACTTCAACCAATGTACTCAATGGCAGTAACTTATTGGGTGCTTGGCGTGGTATCTATCGTTATTTTTACGACACTCAGCAGCCAGAATTGACTCCATGGGAAATGATTGGCTTCACCGTCAAACCAGACTGGTGGGACATAACCTACGGTTCCGGACCGTACACGTCTGACAACATGAACTTGTGGGACGATTTAGAACTTGGTCTTGTGAGAGATCCAGTGGGAGCATACATATTATCAGCTTATGCTAGACCCAAACTGACATCTGTGCTCCCAACTGACTCTGCTGGTATATTACTAGCACCATTAGAATCAGTGGTAGGTAATTACAACACACAAACATTCCAGAAAAGTTGGGCACCCGGCGACGGAGGGCCAGTAGAAGCTTCGTGGTGGAATTCAAGCGACTATCCATTTGCTGCCATGCGCTTGCTGGCATTGACTCGACCAGCAAAATTCTTTGCGCTGTTTGCTGACAGAGACTTGTACAAGTACAGTACAGAATTTGATCAGTATCTTTACAACAATCGTTACAGACTGGATGCCACTGGCGTGCAAGTGTATGGTGATGGCACAAGCAAAGCCAGTTACATAAACTGGATTGTGGATTACAATCGCATAACAGGTACCAATAGTACTGTGGCGCTAGAAAAAGATCTGCAAAATCTAGATGTGCGGCTGTGCTACAGAATGGCGTCATTCTCAGACAAACAGTACTTGAAAATTTATACTGAAAAATCCAGTCCCAAATCCACCAACACTTCCCTGCAGATTCCGCCAGAAAGTTATCAACTGTTGGTGTACAAAAATCAACCATTTGACAGACTGATCTACAGTTCAGTTGTGATTCAAGTGACGGATGGTGGATGGGCTGTGTTTGGTTACAGCACTGCAAGACCATTCTTCAATACATTTACAAGTATCCCAGTTGGGCAATTTGAAACATACAGTGTGGCCGGTAAAACTATCAAAGTGCCTGCCAACTACACAGACACTATTGCTCAGATTCCCTATGGATTTGTATTCACAACTGAATCAGCTGTGGCCAACTTCTTGTTAAGCTACGGAAAATTCCTAGAATCACAAGGCTTCCAATTTACCAATCAAACCAATGGTTATTTGATGACTTGGTCACAAATGGTTTATGAGTTCATATACTGGAGCCAACAAGGGTGGGGCAACGGCTCCCTAATAAATTTAAATCCTTTGGCCATTGGATTGTCAGTTTTTAAAGAACAAGCGGTGGTAGATACAATTACATCTCAAACGGCTGAACATGTTATTTTAGATCAAAATCGTAGAGACTTTCCTGTACGAGATCTCAACATTGTTAGAGTTGATAACAACTTTACTGTTCAACCCTTGAACAATCAAAGTCTAAGTTTCATTGACATGCGTTACACCAGCTTTGAAAGCATGATTGTGTTGGATAACGCCAGTTTATTTGGTGACTTGATCTTTGAACCTATCACAGGTGCTAGACAAAGTCGACTGTATATTTCTGGAACCACTACCACAGAGTGGGATGGAAGTGTAAATGCACAGGGCTTTATCCTAAATCAAAATAACATCCCTGCTTGGACTGGATTAAAAACCTATGCCAAGGGCGAAATAGTAACTCACAAAGGTGCATACTGGAGTGCAGCCACAATTGTGCAACCCAGCACCAAGTTCAATTATAATGATTGGAATCAAAGCGATTACACATTTATTGAACAGGGATTGTTGGCCAACCTAGCAAACAAAGCTGATCAACTCAGCAACAGCTATGACATTAATTCAGCAAACTTGATTCAAGACAATGATTTGTTAAGTTATGGACTGATTGGTTTTAGACCAAGACAATACATGGCTGCATTAAATCTTGACGATGTCAGTCAGCTCAACATCTACCGAGAATTCCTAAGAACCAAGGGAACTAAAAACAGTGTTGATTTATTTGGCCAAGCCAAATTCAACAAAGAAGTTGCTGAATACCAAGTTTATGAAAATTGGGCGATTCAAAATGGAGTATATGGAGCCAATGCCAATCGCAGTTTCTTTGATTTACGGCTAAATCGTGCGTTGCTGTCAAGCAATCCCAGTTTGGTGCAAGTTGTGGTGCCAAATGAGCCGAGCACTGCTGACCAACAAATTTTTCTTGGAGATGTGTGGAAAAGTAGTTTTCCATTAACTACCACCGCACTGTTGCCAACTACAACTACACTACCAACAGATATTTCTTTGCCTAGTGCAGGATACGTCAACATCGATGATGCTGATATCACAGTATTCAATCTAGACGATCCTGCAAGTATTAATGCCAATATTAATTCTATCATAGTTGGAACAACTTTTTGGGTTGCAAAAGTAAACAATTACGATTGGGGAATTTATCGAGCAGAAGCTGTGCCAGGGCAGATTCAACACGTTTGTGACAATCTCAATGGTACCAGCAGAGTCATATTCAGTGGCCAACATGGATTGACAACTGGTGACCGATTGATCATACGATTTTTTGACGCAGAAGTCAATGGAGTTTATACAGTATTAAGTGTGCCAAACTTAACCACAGTAAACATTGCACTGGATCTTGTGGGTGATCGCACAGTGGTTGATGGAGTTGGCATTGGTTTTACTTTGAAAACCATGCGAGTGGCACAAGCCAGTGATGTATTGAATTTGCCATATGCTCAACAATTTTTACCAGGTGCAAAAGTTTGGGTGGATGACAATGGTAGTGGCTTATGGGAAGTATTACAAAAACAAAATCCGTTCACTGACCGAGCAATATTGGCTCCAGTATTACTTGATGCCACAGAACAGTATGGTGCATCGGTAGCACAAGCCACAAACCGATCTGCATTATTTGTTGGTAGTCCGCGCTATGGATTTGGTTCAGGTACTGCCAAAGGTGGTATCTATCTATATGTAAGAAATGCAGGCGACCAATATGTACCAATCAGTCCTATTGCCGGGCAAGACACTGTTCTCACATTAACTACCACAGGACTACGTGGATATGGCAATGCTGTGGATGCTGGTAATCAAACATTTGCTATTGGCGGTGCAAGCGCAAGCCTTGGCCCGGCAGCAGCCGGGTATCCAGCTAACAACGGATATGCTGTGGTGCTATGGCGCGATCCTTCGGCTGGAGCTGCCAATACCAGTCCTTGGTATCAGTCACAATTGTTGACATTACCAGGCACAACAACAACAACTACTCCGGGTGCTGGAGAATTTGGTTATAGTGTGGCCATGAGTCTTGACGAACGCTGGTTGTATGTTGGTGCTCCTGGACTCAACAGAGTTTATGCATACGGTCAAGTACAATGGGAAGACCAGGTTTTACAATACATTGCAAATGGCACCAGCAATACCGCTGACATTAGCAATACTGTACAGATAAACAATTTAAATCAACTGGTTGTAACAAATAATCTTCGTGTGTTGGCAGTAACAACTGGATCAATCAGCGGGTATCAACTGACAGTCTCCAGTGTAGCATCAGGTGCCCTGGTAGTTGGCTCTTATATTACTGGTACAGGTGTGGCTGCTGGAACGTATATTGTTGCGTTTGGATCTGGGTCTGGTGGTGCTGGTACTTACACTATAAATATCTCACAAACAGTTGCATCTCGTACGATTTCAGAATACACTGTGAATGGCAGTTACAGCACAGTGACATTTGCAACACCTCCAGCTGCTGGTGATGTGGTTGCAATTTCAAGAAAATACGTCAAAACATTCACTGCAAGTGGTGCCTCATATGCACTATCGCAATGGCTGTTTACAGCTAGATCAAATAACATTTACTCGTTCTCAGTTACTGTTGACAATGTGTTACAACGTCCAAATATTGATTACACATACGCTGGTACCACAATAACATTTTATAATGTTCCAAGTGCTGGTGCATCTATTGTAGTGACATCTCAGTTTTATTATGAGCTTGCTGGAACTATTACTCCAACTGTGGCAGTTGTGGCCGGTGCGAGATTTGGCAATAGTGTGCAGTGCAGCACTGACGGACGTCAAGTTATAATTGGTTGTTCTAGTGCCACAGTAAATGGACTGCTTGAAGCTGGCTCGGTGTATATAATTGACAGAAACGTGCAAAAATTCATTCGTCAGGATGACAGCTCTAACACATACACTGTGCTAGGTACAGTTACTGCTCCAGTCAGCGTGCTGGTCAACAATGTATTTTTGACCAATCAAACAGACAGCATTGTTGGTGCTGATAACACATTCTCAGTAAGCGGTAACAACATTACCATCAACAAAGAGTTGTATGTGGGCGACGTGATTGAAATTGAAATCAATCAGTTTGTTCAACAACAATTGATCACAGAAAACACCGTGGCTGAATACACAAACTATGGTCAAAGTTTAGACTTGTGTCCATATAACTGTAGCCTGTACGTGGGCGCGCCACAAGATTCTAGCATTGTTTGGAAAGGTGGCGTGGTTGAACGCAGTGTGAATAAAGCAAGAAGCTATGGCACAATTACTTCTACTATCGCCAATCCTAGTTTGACTGCTGGACAGACATTACGAGTAAACAATGTTGACATTGCAGTTCCAGCCAGCCCAAACAACAACATCGCAGGACTTGCTGCTGCCATCAATGGCGGCGAAGCAGGAACCAACTCAGGTGCTCCTAATGCCACAGCAGTGGTTTCTTCAACCGGCTACTTGACGATTTTTGTCACCAATACAGATGCCGCACCAGAAGGTAATAAATTACAAGTTGCGCCAGGCTCAGTCGGCACAGTGTTTTCTGCACTTGGATTTGCCACGTTTGTATATACCCAAACTATTGCCAGTCCACGACCACTGGAGTTTTCGCAATTTGGTTACTCGGTAGCTGTAAATGACACTGCGCTGAATCTTGTGGTTGGATCACCTAGGGGCAGTTTGTACTTGCCAATGGTATTTGATTACAACATAGTAACAGAAGTAGCAGGTACTACATTTGATGGCAATTCTACCACATTCTTCAGCCCAGTGGTGCAGTCTGGTGTGGTTTACACTTATGACTATCTGCCTAGCAACAGTCTCAGCGTGGCAAACCCAGGTAAATTTATATTTGGACAACAGGTTGAAACCAATGCAGTATCATACTTGGATCAATTTGGCTATGCAGTAAGTTACAATTCTGGAGTACTTGTTGCCACAGCACCTGGTGAAGACTTTGAAGATAGCACGTTTAGTGAATTTGGCGCAGCGTATATTTTTGAAAATCCCACAAGACGCCTGGCCTGGGAACCAATTGCCATTCAACCACCAGTTGTTGACATACGATTGTTATCTAGTGTGTACATGTATGACAGAATTACCTCTGCCAAGAGTCACTTTTTTGATTTCTTTGATCCACTACAAGGAAAAGTATTGGGCGCCGCGCAAGAAAATATTGACTACATCAGTGCTGTTGATCCTGCTGCTTATAATGTTGGTCCAATCAACAATCGTGGTGACACATGGGCTACCACACATCTTGGTGAAGTTTGGTGGGATATCAGCACAGTTAGATTTATTGATCCCAATCAAGACAATCCAACTTATGCTAGTCGTCGCTGGGGACAGGTGTTCCCGGGCAGTAGAGTTGATGTGTATCAATGGATATCCAGCTCAGTGCCTCCTGCAAATTACAATGGAGTTGGTACTCCGTACAGCACTATCAGTTATGTTGTAAGCACTAGGTTAAATCAGTCTGGAACATTTGTTACTGAATATTACTATTGGATTCGTGGAATAACAGAAACTGCATCACAGTTGGGCAAAACTCTAAGTGTGGCCACAGTTGCTTCTTACATTCAAGAGCCTAGAGCCAGCGGAATCAGTTATATTGCGCCAATTAATTCTAGCACCATTGCAATCTATAATGCACTCGAATACATTGTGGCATCAGACACTATTATCAGTGTGGAGTTTGATCAGTCCATAACAAATGCCAATGTACACACTGAATACGAGTTAATTGCACAGGGGCAAGCTGATTCTTTTTTGAGTGGTAATTTGTATCGTAAACTGCAAGATAGTTTCTGCGGAGTGGACACATTTGGAAACAAAGTTCCAGATCCAAATCTTAATTATGCTCAACGGTATGGCGTGCAGTTTCGACCACGTCAGAGCATGTTTGTGGACCGCTTCTTGGCATTAAAAAATTATATCCAACGTGCCAATGATGTGTTTGCATTATACCCCATAACAGAAATTAGAAGTTTTGTATTATTAAACAGTGCAGAGCCAGAGCCAAGTGCAAACAGTGGTGATTGGAACTTGCGTGTGGCCAACCTTGAAATATTGGGATTCCAAGATATCTATGCTGTACCATTGGGTTACAAATATCTTGTGGTTACCAACAGTTTGAATCGTGGATTATGGACCATTAATGAAGTACAAGTTACCAATGATCCAGCAGTAAGAGAAATAGTATTGACTCGCGTGCAAAATTACGATACACGTCAATACTGGAGTTATGTAAACTGGTACCAGCCAGGATACAATTCCAGCTCAACTATTGTGGCAGAAGTACCAAATTATGCCAGTTTGAGCACACTCTCAGTAGCTATTGGTTCTAGCGTTAAGGTAACTGCCAATGCACAAGGTAAATTTGAAATTTACCTGCGCACTGATACTGGGTGGGACCGTGTGGGTCTTGAGGACGGTACTATTGAAATTTCTGCGGTAATTTACGATTATGCGTTAGGCAGATTTGGATTTGACGTAGAGGTGTTTGATGCACAATATTATGATCAAGAGCCAGTGATCGAAACTCGCAAGATTATACAAGCTATAAATGAAGAATTATTCATTGATGAATTGAAGATTGAAAGAAATCGGTCACTCACACTAATGTTTAATTTTATCCTTAGCGAATTGTTAGCACCAGAATGGTTAATTAAAACCAGCTTGATTGATGTACAACACAAAGTTAGAAATTTGTTACCGTATCAGAATTACATTCGTGACAATCAAGACTTTGTGAGCGATTACATTCAAGAAGTTAAGCCCTATCATGTACAAGTTCGTGAATTCAATCTGACTTATGATGGTGCTGACAGCTATCAAGGCAGCTTGACGGACTTTGATGTGCCAGCTTATTACGATACCAATCTAACTTTGCCACAGTTTGTAAGTCCAATTCTATTGCCGTACCAACATGCTACCACTCAGCAGTTCAACACACTTAGTGATACTGCACCTAATAGCACTTTGTGGCCAACTTGGCCATATAGTCAATGGTTTGACAATTATCTGTTACATGTAGATTCAATCACAGTAACCAATCAAGGCACAGGATATACTATTGCACCCACAGTGTTAATTGTGCCTGCAGAAGGAGATACTGGGTCTGGGGCAGAAGCTGTGGCAGTTCTCAACTCATTGGGTAATATTGTATCTATAACGTTAATCAATGGAGGCTCAGGCTATCGTGTAACACCAAGCATAGTATTTGATGGTGGCAACGGAACTGGCGCTTTTGCGTATCCTCAAATGGCCAATGGACTCGTGCGCAGTTTCCGTACAGTGCTCAAATATGACCGTTATCAGTACCAAACATCTGTGCTGACCTGGAGTGAAAATGGCACATACGAAAATGGCACACTGGTTCGTTATGATGATCGTGTATGGCAAGCCAGCAGCGCAGACGGCAGCAGCGCCGTGGTCGGACCGACATTTAATCTTGAAGATTGGATAGTGATAGATGCAGCTACATTGGGTGGTGTCAACCGTACCATGGGATTTTATGTTCCAGGAGTCAACGAACTTGGATTAGATCTAAATCTGCTGGTTGATGGCACCAGCTATCCAGGTGTGCAAGTTTGGGGTGATTATTTCTTGGGTAGTTCACCAGCAAGTCCTACATTAGTGTGTACAGCTACCAATGCCACAACCAATGAAATCTCATGTGTGCAAACAGCTCGACTGACAGTGAATGACCCAATCAGATTCTATGGAACTGTGTTTGGTGGTATTGTGGCTGGCACAGTTTATTACATTTGCAGTATTGTCAGTACCACACATTTTACAATTACTCTGGCACCTGACGGGTTACCATTCACTTTGACCACTGCTACTGGTACCATGGTAGCAGATGTGCCAGAACTGATAGATGCCACCTACGCCAGCAGTTTTACTGATCAGTACCTTGGCGTACGTCCTACAGATATCAATGTTGACGGTGGAGAATTCATTGGACCTTACGAAGGACATGCACCAGAAGAGTTAGTGAATGGATCAGAATATGACACACTAGATTTCCGCGTTTACACTCGACCAGGTGCAGACTGGACTGGACAAGGCCATGGATTTGGTATAGGCACATATAATTATGTGTATGACAATCGTTCACTATACTGGGGGGATTTGGTACAATATCCTGTAAACATTGAAGTGTCTAATGAAAATACAAATAGTGATCTCACACCAGATATAGACTATGTTGTGGATTGGCAGGCGCAGACAATAACAGCAGTTTCTGGTGGCGGTATTAACACTGGTGACATAATTAGTATTACTGCTTATGAAATGGGCGGAGGCAATCAGTTGTTCCGCGGTAACTACGGTGGATCTGACACAGGAAATTCTGTAATAATTCCTGTAAATGCCAGTGAAATATATGAATTGGTATTGTTTGTAAACGGTGTAAATGTATCTGGTGCAACCTGGACGTCGTATGCGGTCAGTGTGCCTTGGACTTACGAAAATTCTTATGCTGCCCAAACTGTAGTTAAAAACAATACTTTGTATTATCGAGCACTGCAAACAGTGCCAGTTGGAACTGCAATAGATAATCCACTATTCTGGGTAGAATTTGTTCCAAAATTACAATCTACAGTTACATTCCCATATCCAATGGCCAATGTAAAGTATGCAACCACAACATCTTTGTTTGGATCGTTTGGTTATGTATACAACAACGGATCTAACGGTGTTGGCGCAACGTTAACAGGTTACAATGCATACGATGACTATTCTGCACTGACCATTGATGGCGCTACGTTATCCGTTGGTGACCGCGTACTTGTTAAAAATGAAACAGGTACGTATGTTAATAATACCACGCAAAGCGCAGCATTCAATGGCATCTATACTGTTACCAGAGTTGGTAACAATTCAGTGTATTGGATATTGACCAGAGCAATTGATTTTGATGCTCCTGCAGAAATACCCAGTGCAATCACCTTGGTCACAGCAGGCACAACCAATGCTGCAACAAGATGGGTTTGTACATCAAATCCAGACATCTCTGTTGGAACCACTAGCATTAATTGGAATCGATTCATTGGCAATGATGCACCATATAGTGCAGGTGATGGCATTTCTATTACTGCCATGGGATTTGAAAATCCTCAACACAGTTGGAGCACAGCCGTAACACAGTATCATACTGCCACTCAGTCTGACACATTGACCAGCAGCATTAACCTTGAAAACAGTATGCAAGGTACCAATGTGGCCAACCTAGTGGTCACTATCAATGGCAGACGCCTACAACCACCAGAAGGTATTGAATGGACTGGTGACGGGACTAGTAGCAGCTTTGGATTGCCGCAACGTGGTAACTATCCGCAATCATCTATTAATGCATTTAACAATATTCAAGTTTGGGTAAACAATGTTTTACAAGTGCAAAATTTTGGTAGCACAATTGGCAACTATTATGTCACCAATTGGAATGGTAGCAACACTCCGGGCCGTCAGGTTGTGTTCTTTACTCCGCCAGCAGATGGTGCACAAATTTTAATATCAGTTAACCTTATTGCACAATACACAGTTGTGTTAGGATCACCTAATCGATTGTTAATAACACCGTTATTAAATCTAGGTGATCAAATTGCAATTACCAGTTGGAACGATACATCACAGCAAGATCCATTGACTTTGGTGTTTGTGGGTCCAGTCACTACTGGTCTCACACTTGTTGAGCCGTATGATACTATTAATTATGATCCATTATTTGTAGACGATACCAGCACTTATACTGGAGAATACCCATCTGGACAATTTATAGTAGGCAATAGTTACACTATTTTAACTGCTGGAAACACTAACTTTGTTGCTTTAGGAGCTGCCAACAATAATCCAGGAACTGTATTTGTTGCAACCGGAAGTGGCACAGTTGCTGCCAGCGGATTAGTGTCTGGAAGATCATATACAATCAAGTACCTGGGCACTACCGACTGGACGTTATTAGGAGCAGCAAGTAATACTTTTAATACAACATTTACTGCAAATGCAACAGGAACTGGTATAGGAACAGGAACTGCTGTTCAAGGAAATGGTACCGCAACAGGAACTATTACAACAAGAGCTCTTTCCACCAGCAATTTCAACAACACTGCCGGAAGTTTTGATTTTAGTCTTGGTATTTCTATCCCTGCCAATAACTTTGATTTGGGCCGGGAAGGATTATCGGCCAACAGATTGTGGGCAACGTTAGATGGCGAGAGACTGTACCCTGGAGTAGATTATGCAGTTCAAGGACAATATTTGATATTGGGTAGTGGTACTATTGGCCCAACACAAGTTCTGGCGGTAAATGAATTTACTCAAAGCATTGTGCCTGCTGCAATGGCATTTAGATTGTTCCAAGACATGCGGGAAGTGCAAACTACATTCCGCATTACCCCGGCCACTACAACCACAGTGGCTCAAGAAGTTTCTGCAACTGCGGACATCATATATGTCACAAGTGCTTTGGCACTCAGCCAACCAAACTTGAGCGCTGGTATTTTTGGTGTGGTCACAATTGATGGTGAGCGTATCTTATACCGTGTGAGAGATCTTGGCACAAATTCAATTAGTGGCCTACAACGTGGCACTGCCGGCACTGCTGCAACCACGCACGCAGTTGCTGCTCAAGTGTATGACATGGGCATCGGCAATAGACAACCGCAACAGTTTCAAAACTACATTGTGAGTGATACTGCTGTTGGTGATGGGTCTACTACAATATTCTATGCCCCGACCATTCAGTTTGATTTAGCTGACAGTTCGTTTGAAATCAACAGTATTGAAGTTTATGTGGGCGGCAATCGCGCTAGAGTAGGCTATTATGCTGGACAGTTTGTAGTTGGCCAAACTTATACTATTGCAAGTGTTGGCAACACCAACTGGCATACTATTGGATTAGCAAGCGATGTTTATCCATTACCGGGTGTGGTATTCACAGCTACAGGCATTGGGTCAGGCACAGGTGTAGCAGGCACAAGTTTGGCCAGCAACTACTATCAACAAACTGATTATGATCCATTGGCTGTGCAATTCCTCACTGCCAATGATTTGTCAGCACCAGGTGCAGGTGTTGAAGTGGTTATTCTACAGCATAGAGGGGTAACATGGTATGCGCCAGGTGTCAACACTCCCAGCAATGGTCGACCTCTGCAACTGACCGAAACAACTGCCGCAAGGTTTTTACGTGGATTATAACAAGGTAAATAAAAGATCATGTCAACTACTATGCCAAAACAGCCAGTAACTGCAAATTCTGAGAAAAAACAACCTCAGCCCAAGCGCCCTAACGAGCAAGGATCGTTTTCCGTTGAAGCTCATGTGCGTATTTTTGACCCAAAAACACGCGAAGTTTACTTGGAGGGCAGAGCATGATTACTCCTGGACTAGCTCAGATTCAAGGATTTGTAAAGATACATGATCCCAACACAGGTGAAGTGCTAGTAGACAAGAAAAATGCAATTCACTATGAAAATATATCAATTGCAATGGCTCAAAGTTTAAGCAATAGATTGGACTCAAACGGATCTAGATTGGGAATTATCTATTCAATGGCATTTGGCAATGGTGGCAGTTCAGTAGACCCCACAGGCGTAATCACGTATTTGCCCCCAAACACAGTGGGACAAAATGCTGGACTTTATAATGAAACTTATGCCAAAGTAGTTGATGATAATTCAGCAGCTGATAGCGACCCTAACACCAACTACATGTCTGTGATTCATACAGCAGGCACTGTTTATACAGATATTCTTGTGACTTGTTTATTAGATTATGGCGAACCGCCCACACAACAAGCGTTTGATAATTCTACCAATTTCAACGGTGAATATGTATTTGACGAACTGGGATTGAAGTCCTGGAATGGCAGCTCAACCAATCTGCGATTGATCACTCATGTGATTTTCCATCCAGTACAAAAGAGCTTGAACCGCCAGATTCAAATTGATTACACCCTGCGCATACAGACGCTGAGCAACATAAATGCTGTATAAATATAGCAAAATATAGGAATAAGGCAACCAACATGGCATATACAATTGCTCTAACAAACGGCACAGTGTTTGCTACCATTGCAGATGGTACCACAAACACTGTGCTCGCACCAACATTAACGTTGGTTGGTAAAAACTATGCTGGATACGGCCAGTTTTTAGATGACAATTTTATTCGTATGTTAGAAAATAGTGCCAACGCTACAGCACCCCCTGCTCCACTCACAGGACAATTATGGTGGGATAGCACCAACACACTTTTAAAAGTTTATTCGGGCGTGGGTTGGACCGTGGTTGGAGGTGCTACCGCATCATCATCAGCACCCAGTCCTGCTGTGCAAGGAGATTTATGGTTTGACACCACAAACCAGCAGCTAAAAGTTTGCTCAGTACCCCCCAGCACATTTATTGTAGTTGGGCCAGCATATTCTAGTGTTCAAGGCACATCGGGTGCAGTGCCACTTACCATTGCTGATGGATCAACAGGTTATGTTGTTACAGGATTGTTCGCAGCCGGTGACTTGGTTGGAATTATCAGCAGT
>Ga0114962_10000011_pt1 | contig 147822 bp, 127 predicted proteins | sample C_130820_MF_Meta_FD_87017 | JGI IMG/M metagenome (GOLD analysis project Ga0114962, IMG submission 87017) | Freshwater microbial communities from Lake Croche, Canada to study carbon cycling - C_130820_MF_MetaG | ecosystem: Environmental > Aquatic > Freshwater > Lake | place: Lake Croche... | reverse complement strand
TCAAGGTTTCCGAGGCCCGCACGAAATTCAATGAGATCAAGGAGGCATCCGATCCTGCGGAGTCGACGGTCGAGGAGGAGGGAAAGCCCCAGGAGACGGTGGCTGTCCGTGAATTTAAGAGACCAAGAGCCTCCGAAAGCATCTATTTGCCCGGACCTCATGTAGGCGAGGATGAGTTCGATGCGGTTCTAGGGGCGCCCGAACTGAACGAAAAGAAGGCGTTGACGCCGGTGCCGAATGGGGCGAAGTCGGCGCCCTATTACAGGAACTATTTGGCCTAAATAACAACATGTTTGACCTGTGTGGAAAAGAGCTGAATAGGGGCGAAGGATGCTGGTCCTCCTGCCTTTGCATTTAATTGTTGAATTGTCTCCGCCATCTGAAAGACTTGATTGCCCTGCCACTGACTGTCCCGATTGATCCAATGTCCGTTCTCAAAGGTGTGTTCCAAGAACACATCGGATAGGTAGGTGGCATTTTTAAGGATGGTGTGCCACCCCCGAATGAATTTGGCGCCCGTGTCCTTATATAGATAGGACACTGTATAATACGCAATTGGAACATCAGTATGGCGGCCGGCCTGGAGACGGCTCGTCGTGGAACCTAGTGAAAGGACCCGCTTAATGAGCGCCCGTTCTTTTGCCGCCGTATAAGACGACCAATCTCCAAGGCATTCTCTTGGACGCATCTGCTGATCGAAACAGGTCACGAAGATTCCGTTTGGCTGATTGGCCGTATGTTGATCTCTCAGCAAAAAAGACAGATAGCCGACGCCCTTCAGTCCAGGACTGCGCGTTCTGCCGACCCACTGGAGCGTATATTTCTTCGGAACAGAACGGAATAGGGCATCGAAGGTGCGGGGATCGTCCACGACCCTATCCGTGAATACAGGGGCTGTTTGCTTGAATGTGAGCGCATGGGCGGCAATATTCTCTCTGTCTATTGCCTCTTGGAAAGGGAGGAAATGGGAGAAATCGGCGGACACTACTACGAGTGTATTGCGCCCGAATCGTTTGACAGGGGGGCCATCGCGAATATTATAGGGTTCAAAGGTGATCGGATGGGTCAGCTTCCAGACATTGGATATGACGAATAGGAGTGATTGCCACGGCACATAGTATTCGTGGTAGAAGGACCCGACATCTTCCTTTTTCGATGCGGGGTAGTATAGGATGGCGACACGTGTAAATTTCTTGGTTGGCTTGAATTGGAGTGTATGGGAAATAATATGCCCGGTATAGGCCGTAGAGGCATGGGGCAGCACATATCCGTGCAAATCATCTAAACATATTTGATTCCGTATGTTCAGATGAATTGAATTAAACCATCGGTCGATGACTGACATCTACAGAACAATTAGATTGTTCTGTCTCTGCAGAATAATTAGATTGTTCTGCTTCTGCGTCGAGTTTTCTGACTTTTTGAACTCCGTTTTGAGAACGTTGTCAGAACACCAAAATGATCCGAAGGATTGATCGGAACAAGGACATTGGATGGAACATGAATAGACTTGCTCGCGCTCTTGGAAGGGGGCGACAGACTCGCGGATTTTCCTGGGCCCGCACAACGAGTGAGGCGCTCCAGGTCGTCCTCCGTCGCCTCGGACATGTGCTTGATGAACCACGTACTGTTCTTGGCATCCAGACATTCATAGTCTGTCCCGATAATCTTGGAGTCCTTTATCCGCCAGACAGAGCTCGGCGCCGGTCGATAGAAAATTGCATCATAGCGCAAATGTTTTTCCACGAGTTTCTGATTCCAACGCATAGGGTTGAGATCTGTGTCCTCCGTGAGTCCAGGGTCACTCGGATTGGCGCGGCGAAAGGTATCCTGGAATCCGAAGGCCTTGTATTCTTCCAGCATCAACACCTCGGGCCATTCATTCCTGTCCCCATCCAGATCGAAGTTGAAATCCCCGCACACGAGAACACTTTTCTCGGCGTATCGACTCTTGACAAGATCGAGAATGGTCTGGAGAATATCATAGCGGCAGCGCGAATAATGGATCCACTTGTGTTCCTGGCCGACACTATGCCGGCTCCCCGCCTGACTGTAGAGATTGAAGACAACCAGATTCGGAAATTCGACAACCAGAAGCGCATTCTCATACCCGAGAACACCAGGGAGACCATAGACGGTCACACGACTCGGCCGATACTTTGATAGAAAATATGTGTCGACTGCCCTGTCCCGAGGGCTTAAAGGGTAGGGCGTCTCGGACGCAAAGGCGTATTCGCCGATCAGATCCTTTAAGTGCTCGTAGGCGAATCGGCTCATTTCCTGGAGACAGAGGAGGTCTGCACCCGTGTCTCGGATCGTCTGTTCTAACAGGGGCTGGCGGAGCTCAAAGAGATGCTTGAGCGCTGGTTTCTTGGCGAGCCCCCAGATATTGTAGGTGAGACACGAAAAGGATGCGGGAACAGGCTCACCGTCGTCAAAGGACTTGTCGTAGTCGATCTTGAGCGTTTTGTCCGTGAAATAGCAGTGGCGGCCGAGATAGTCCTCCACGTAGGCGTATTTCTTGCCTTTTTCGTTGAGAGGGGGCTTGGGAAAGGTTCGGACGCCCCTTGTTTTGCGTTTGGAACAGCGACTTGCTTTTTTGACACAGAGGCCGCGCGAAATTGTTTCAGGGCCGCACAAATGCGGGGCCGATTCGGGACACGAATCGCTCATCCTCTATTAGTTGCGGATAGATTACTTCCAAAGACTGGCGGGAATTTTGAAGGACTGAACGAGTTGGTCTGTTGTTGGTGGACTAGTCCATATAAAACGGTCCTTACCAACTATGGAAATCCTTTTGTCTTTATGACGATCAGCGCAGCAATCTGAACGACCATATATGATAATTTCAGAAATACAGGTAGGTTTTTCTAAAGTGACTACGAAGTTAGTTATTCCTGAGTTTTCTGGATCCTCTGTGCTATGATATATATTTGGATATGCTCGCACTGCTTCTGTACCATCAATCGCATTTTGTGGGTTTGTATCAGAATTATAGGCAGGTGAGGTCCATCTGTCTTCAATTATACCTTTCGGCGCAACATTTATACCATTCATATCTTTAATAACGATTTGTGATAGTTGTATATATCCGTTTCCGACTAATCCAACATAATACGCAGCCTTATCTGGATTACAAACAGGCGCAGGCGGCACATAACCACATACCTCCTGTGCTTGTCCGCTTTTAATTCGATTAATCTCATTTTGTAATTGCTCGCCCTTAAATGTTGCTTCTGCGCGTCGTATTAATGATTCCCTGTCGTAACATGTTATAATTCTATTTGAGCCAGGATCTGTATATGTACTCGATATAATAGCAGGAGCTTTTCCAGAAGTTACAATGGCTGTTGCACACTGACTCTGTTTACAGAATGCGCTATTTGCAAAATTGTATTCCGCCTTTTTATTAAAGCAGCTATCTTCCCTTGTAAGATTATCTTGTTCTTTTATATATATTTTACAGCTATCTGCCCCTGGCCCAGGAGTGGCTGTGTCGCCATTTACATTGGAAGCACAACCGGAATTGGATTTTAATTTCTGAGTATTTTCATAATAGCGAGGCAAGGTCGGAAAACAGAACTTTGCTTCCATAGTTCGATTGTATTCCGCCATATATTCACTACAAGGTGGAAGCCCTGTTCCAGGCGTCAAGGTACAGAATCCTGGTTCTGATGGTTGATTGAATTTAACGGACCCTTTGGTACAGTTTATTGCGCCTGTTTTGGGGTCCGTATAGGAATTGGAACCATGAGGACATGTATTTGGTTGTTGTTGATTGTTAGAGGAAGAGTTCTTCTGTTTAGGTTTTGCTAAAAACCCCTCATTTGAATCGAGCATCTTCTGACAAATGAGAACCGTAATTATAATGATGATCAGTAGAAGTAGCAAGTATAGAGTCTTCATTTCCCTAAAGACTCTATACATTTAAATATGTGTGATTTAGACAGGGAGAGGGGCAGGAATAGAAGCAGTAGCAGTAGCAGTAGCAGTCACAGGAATTGGTCTAGAAAACCACGATAGTAACCAAAATATTCCAACAAGCAATATAAACGCAACTATTACGCCTCCGATCCCCCCCACTAATCCACCAATGGTTTTCCAGTCAAGCATTGATCCAACCTTATTATTTTGTGTAGCATTGACATTTATAGCCTCCCCCAAATTCATAACGGTTCCACTGTCAGGATCGATATTCTGAAGTTCATTAAAGGGATAGCACTGATATTGGTCTGGTTTTAAATTTGGATTTACAAAACTGGAGGGAGTAACATCTTTTGTGTAGCGCTGGATATATGTCAAGAGATCAGATCCAATAGATACATTATTAATAGGAATATCAGTAATTTTGTTTTGTGTTATTCTGGCAGTTCCATCGGTCTCATATGATTGAACGACCGCTAAGTTCTCAATTGTGAAGTCTTCAAATTGGGGGGGTTTTAGATCGTTGTATGTCGACTCATTTATTACAATCCCCATCGGAAAGGTATAAAAATTGGTAAAAACATTTAGTACGGAATTCTCCAAAATAAAATTAAGACTTCCTGGATATCCAAAGGATTGTTGGCCTTTTAAGAGATCTTTCATAGACGGATAGGCGCCTTGAATATCTAAAATGCCAGATTTTGCAAATTGTGATATATACCGCGCATTTGCACTAGGTTCATCACCTACGTAAATAGGGACAATTAGCAGCATAATGAGCGGCGTCTCACCTATCGGTTTTGGCGGAGTAGTGTTACTCAAAATAGCATTTATATGACTGGTTATGACTCCAGTAAAACTGGGATTTATGTATGTGAAAATGATTGTCGGGACTTCTGAATAGGGTTGAGTAGAGTAGGAAGAGGAACTATTACCCAGCATTTGTCCTGGTCCTTGAAGTCCTAAGATACTATAACTACCCTTAGAATGTGGCGCACATATTTGTGCCGATAATAATGTATAGACTATATTTTTGTATAGGAGTGTATTTTGTGGGTCTTCTTGAATAGAGTTACGAATCATTGTTAAGGGAGTGGATCGGGGAGCAAAGTTAATTTTAAAGGGGGCGCCATTTACCACTCGATTATTACCACTAAAATCATTAAATATGGAATCCAATGGACCTTCAAAATTCAGAAAACTATGAATGGAGGGCATCTCTAGATAAGACCTGGATTGTTCTAAGAATGAATGGTGTCACAAGGGCCTCAAATAAGACCGGCAACGTATTTCGGGATTCAATACCCAAAGGGTATTGAATCCCTTAATAGTGTCCCTGGCCTTATATAAGGCCAGGAACATATTTCGGCACAAGCGCTCGGAGAGCGCAAGTGCCTTAATAGCTTGCCGGTCTTAGATAAGACCGGCAAGGTATTTCGGCCCATCATACCGAAATAGCCTCACCTTCCCCTCCTCCCCCGTTCCATCCAGATAGACCTGTTCTCCCGAATACAGTTCCTGACAACCAATATCATCCATACAATCCTTATTCTTGTAACGGAGCGGGATCGGCACAGGATTAAAGGTATCCGTGCGCGTATAGTAGTTCCAGCGATCGGAGGATCCTCTCATGGTTCGTCTGCCGTAGAGTGGCAGCATCTTTCCGTCCACATTAATATTTCCAGTCATCTGAAAGGACTCGGGGAGTCCCTGTGTCGGAATATTGATCGGAATGCTCGCTATGCCCCCTCGCGGCGGATACTCGGGTCCCTCCATCCAGTCCCTTAACGGTTGCGGTGCCATCGTAAATCTGCTATCCCCAGCCTGAGGCAGTCTCGTAATGCGATTATCAACCGTCGTTATTGCCGGCACACCACTATCCGTCTTAATAATGATCGGCTGCGTCGGTTGCGATCGAAATGCAAATCCGAGCGCAATAATAACAAGCAGAATTCCAATGATAATCATCAAAAATTCACTTGAAAAACAGAATGTATCAGGCGGACATCGTCTTGGCATTCCCACCTCTAAATAGATCTATGATAATACGCATAGTGTTATGCTATTATCATAGTTGTGCTGTCTAGGTGATTATACGGTTCCATTCACTTTGGCACCCGCAATATTCGTTCCACCGAGGGACCCCAGGCCGCCAAAAATGCTGCCAAAGGTATCCAGGAGCTGTCGGCCATCCTGGAGAACGGGGCGCATGGACTGGAGCATATTCATGAGATTCTTCTGCGTATCGAGCAGCGACTGACTCTCCTGCGTCATGGCCGCAATCTGATCGGGCTGAAGAGAACTCATGGCCTTTGTCATAGTGGAAGCCACGTCTACGAAGGGCCCCTTCTTCATCTCGCTCGGGAGCTCCCCGAGCTTAAAGAGACCCGCGCTCGGCTCCTGGAAGTTTTCAGTGGAAGCCGCCGCGGACGCTGACGAGGGCTGGGCGACAGCCTTGGCATTTTCAGCGGTAGTCTGGAGCTTTGCCATCGCATCCTGGATTCCCTTTGAAATTGCGGTAGGATCCATTGCGGGCTGGGGAGTCGCTGGCGCCGGTGCTGATTTGGAAGGTGCAGGGGGTGTATCCATAGCAGTCTCTGTGGCTGGTTCGGAAGAGCTCGTTTCATCACTTGAAGCAACCCCTGGTGTTTCAACAGCAGGCTCAATCGCAGCAGTAGTTGCCTCTTCGACCTCTTCTTCCGCCTGTTGTGCTTGTTCTTTCTGTTCTTTCTGTTCTTCCTCAAACCCTTCCTGTTTCTTCTGGCTCTGCTGTAAATAGATGCTGAGCGTGAGACCAACAATGAGAAGGCCGATTGTAACATACTCAATGTGATCGACAAAGGCAGACATGATTAGGAAGATGGCGGCGGAAAACAGGAATCCGATGGTGCCGTGTCTCGCAATAATATATACGAAATAGCTGATAAGCGCAATCATCGAAATGATATATGTTAAACTCGTCGAAAGCATTCCTCCTCTATTTTAGTTAGATACTAAAGGAACGAGAACATTCAGAATGGTCCAAAATAGGAGGCCAGCGCCCAAGGACTTGGCGAGTAGGCCAACCGTGGTTAAATCACCACTCGCTCTCAGCAAAGATGGCATATAGTGGCCCAGAAGCACATTGACGACGGGTAAACTGACAACGAAGAAGATGATGGCAACCAGGAGGGGCTGTCGGAACTGTTGTGCGTAGTCGGCGAACCAGCCCTTCCCCTGGACGATCTGCGTAAGCACAGGAGCAGATTGCTGTTGCTGGAAGCCCGCAAATTGCTGCCCCTGTTCCATGGAGGGACTTCCCTGGTTCATCATCTGTGCGAAATCGCCGGCGGTCGGATAGGCCTTGCCGATCATGTGTGCGTTCGCCGTAGAAGGGTCCATTGCTAAAGGATACGTGGTATTAGGATTGGGACTGGAGATAACGCGGCCATTACCGGCCGGGGGGGGCATGGACTGCTGCATCACGGGATTGGAGTTGCTCTCCGAGGTGTTTAAATCGGCCAGGATGCGCTGGACGACATCACCATCATTGCCACCGGGACTCGATCCGAGATCAGATAGGAGGGTGCCTGCTGACATTTCTCGCTTCTAATGATAAATTATTCTGGATCTGCCAGTCGCGATGTGCGATTTGCGAAGGATTCTACGAATCCATCGGACGGGCAGTCCACGATATTCGATTTATATTCGTAGCACTTAGCGCCCATGCGATATACGTATCCGTCCCAGTCTTTCAGGGGAGGAGCCTTGACTAAATTACACTTATCGCCAGTACAGATGGGTCTGAGAATAGCAATGATGCCAATTCCCAGAGCAAAACTGAATATAACGTTAAACATCTTATTTTTTAAGATGTCTGTTAGCATTTCCCTACTTATCTATAGTAAAATTAATTGAAAATTTTAGTATAGCCTAGTAATAGGGACCATGTTTAAGCATTTTATGATACTGCCGTTTATAGCAGGCGTCATTCTAGGTATTTTTGGCATCTATTTTATGAAGCCTGAGGCAACCATTGTGTTTAAATATCCGACACCCGAGAACACAGGTAAACTGACCTATAAGGATAAGAATGGTGTTTGCTATCAATATGCGGGTAAAGAGGTGAGCTGTGATGCAAATGAGGCGAAGTTGAAGACGTATCCTTTGAATTAAGTGGGGGGAGCAAAGCTCCCCCCATACCCCCCTCATTATAGAAATGGAGGGGAGGTGTGTTGCTACGCAATACACTAATCCCCCACTTAATCCTCCTCATCCAAATCCTCATCCTCTATATTTGTTGACACCTCTTCCTCTTCCTTCTCGGCATTTGAAGCCTGTTCCTCTTCATCGATCGCCTTATCCTCATCATCCTCTTCTGCCTCTTCCTCCTCCTCTGCGTCTACTTCCTCCTCTTCTTCCTCCTCATCCTCCTCCTCTTCCTCCTCTTCCTCTTCTTCCTTCGTCCTTGACGTAGAAGAAGAGGCCGTTAATTCATCACGTATACGTTCCAAAGCCTTTCCATAGCGATTTCCATGCTTCCGCCAACTACTTCGCTTATAGGCCTTATCCTCATCAAGTCCATACCCAATGCCCTGAAAGTGATCCTTTACGTTTTCAGGGGGAATATATCCTATGTGTTTCTCTCCGGTTGCCAAAAGTGCCTCCGACATTTTCTTGCTCCCCATAAATTTCGCACGATTCACCTTCCGTATAAGTTTCTCAAGCTTCTCCTTCCACTTCTTCTCCGTTGCGCCCTCCACTTGATCCCACGTAATCGTCATATCTTGAGGATCCGAGGCCCCAAGAATCCTCTCTACCCGCGCATAATCATCGAACTTGCGCGCCATTTCCGCCATAATTGCCTGATACGCGCATATATACGTTCGTTTCCTGTAGTCCATTTTTCGCATATACCAGCTGCTTAAATACTTATGCGGCCCCTCCGCAAATCCCACGAGGATAATATCCACATCCTGAATTCGAGTTTTCCTCTCCTCCGCATTTGCCTTCAAGGCCGTCACCCCATCCACTTCTATCGCATAACGCTGTTGTAATGTCATCGGCTCCCCCACAAAACAATAGGCGGATCGTTTGCTCTCACTCCGATCAAACACCAGATTCTTCATAAGCGTCGGCCAGGCAACAAATACATGCTTATAGGGGAATCGGGCCTGTTGAAGTCTCAGATCGGCCACCTCAACTAGGCGCATGGCCTCCTTGTACTCCCCTCTATCACTCCTATCCGTGTTTCGCAGAACTGTCATAGCATCCTCATAGTCCTTTTCTGTCTTCTTAATCTCTTTGAGTCGTTTCTTCTCAATGGCCTCATGATAATCCGCATCAGGAGTCTCATAGGTGTGGGGCGCAATAGTATCCACAATCTCGCCATTCTTATTCTTCAGAACAAGAGTTCCATCCTTTTCAATTGTCGCAAGCTTAGAATCACTTTGACCCTTCTTAAATATCTCCCAGAACTCCTTACGTTGCGGCTTTGTGGTATTACGTTTACCACTATGATATGCCTTGCGCTCCTTATAGAAATTAGCGACTCTCTGCAAATACTTTGCCCGTTCTTTGTTGGCAGCAGCTGCCAATTCCCTATCTGCTTCGGTCTCTTCGGCGATTTCTTCAGCAACTTGCTCTACCGCCCTATCCTCTTCAGCTTCTTTACTCTCCGACAGAACGGGAGTAAATGTATCTAGAATGCTACTTGCGGCCTCTGCATCAGCAGCCTCTGCAGCAGCATCATCCGTAGGAGTGGCACTTGACACCTGAGGGTTTAAAACTATTTCATCCTCGCCTTCTCGTTCATTATCCCCTTCCATCCCTAACCGATTGCTGGAAAAAAGAGATAATTAATGGAACCACTAAACAGAGATGGCATCCTCGTCGTCAATGTCAAAAAGTAGTATAAGCCTATTATTAGTATTATTAACCGCCCTATTTGGTTTTTTAATTATGTTTGGTCTATCCTATTCAAAGGGTATGTTGGGGAAAAATTATACGATGGTCTATTGGATCGGTATTCCATTCATATTATATATTATATCTACCGGAATCGCTATAATAAACCAATATGCTGAATGTTCGTCGATCCAAATAGACAGTGTTATGAAAACGAGCTGGCAGATTATTATATGGGCCTTCGTGGGCCTAGGAGTTGGAGAATTAATCATGCTTCGAGCTCCCGTGGTAACTCTATTTGGCCTATTTCCCCCAGGCTACCCTATTGGTCTTATTGATATCAAGCAGATAGAGACTCTTAGACCAGAATCCCAGGCTATTGCCGCAGGCTATTGGCTATTCTGGGCTATCTTATTCGGCCAAATGACAGTTAATGGAAAAACTGCGGTCTGTAAAAGTTTCGACTAGAGCAATTCCGAAATCTTCTCCTTAATCAGTCGCTTCGTTCCAAGCTCCCCTGCTCCGTGACCGGATCGGGGAACAATAAAAAGTCTCGAATGAGGTGCTGCCTTATGAAGCGCAATCGCAGAACGAACAGGGCAGACAAGATCATAGCGGCCATGAATGATTGTTATTGGAATATTCTTGAGCTTCGCAGCATTCTTCAGAAGTTGCCCGGATTTTATCCAAGCATTATGTGTAAAATAATGGTTCTCGATGATTCCAAGGCTCTCTGCCTGTCGATCTGTTGATCTATCGGGTCGTGGCTCCAAGAAGCTCACGGAACTCTCCCAGTTCCACCAATGGCTCGCAGCCCGCCGCCTAATTGTCGCATTCTTGCTCGTCAGCAACTTTCGATAGGCCTTCATGATGGGTCCATATCCCTTCTCTCTGACAGAAACAGGTAATGGCTCTACAAATTTCGCCCATTGTTCTGGAAACACATTGGCAGATCCAGTATTCTCGTAGAGCCATCGGTATTCATAGGGCTCCATGAGGCATACGCCCCGCAAAAGCATCGATATAACATGAATAGGGTGTGTTTCGGCGTATGCAAGGGCCAGGGTTGTTCCCCAGCTGCCCCCGATCACGACCCATTTTTCGATCTGGAGATGGCTCCGAAGGGTCTCGATGTCCGCGACGAGATCCCAGGTTGTATTATGCGCGAGACTTTCTACACCAAATGGTGTGGATTTTCCGCAACCGCGCTGGTCGTAGAGAATGACACGCCATCGACGCAGATTGAAAAAACGTGTCAATGCGCGACTCATGCCGCCCCCTGGCCCCCCGTGGAGCCAGACCACAGGTTTGCCCTCGGGATTTCCATGTTCCTCGAAATACAGTGTGTGGCCGTGATCGAGTGGAATGCGCCCTGAGTTGAACGGAACAGATAGTTTACCACCTTTTCGTGTTTTCATGGATCCCCTATTACATGCGCTTATTTTCTGAGGATAAGCAGAATGGCAGGTAAGACACGCAAGGCATCTCGGTCGCAAAAGCACCTACCCATGCACATGGCAACCATGCAGCACGTCAACTGCTGGCACAAGGCCATGTTTGAGAAGCTCGGCTACATGATCTTGGCAAAGGCCAAGGGCTACGACTACAAGATCAGCGCCTACAAAAAGAACGTCGAGCACCTTCATAAGACAATTTGCCACCTTATGGGTGAGTATCAGGACCCCGATCGTATTCATGATCTCAATGTTCTGAAGCTGAATGTGGAGTGTCTATTGGGATCTATCAATCGCTGCCTGTAAATAGCAGTATACATATATATTTATTTGCGTCTAATACACAAATAAATAGATACTATGATTATTGCCTAGTCAGTGCTTTCACCACTAATAGGCCCTATTCGTTCTCCCTTCGACCCATCATTGTAAATGAGATTGGGCGGTGCCGGGCCCAAATACACATATTTAGGAACGGAACCCGAGGCATTCACGTCCAGCACGTAATACCCAGGTTCCGATTCTCGGAGGGTCGAAAGTACCTTTGATTTCTTCCGAGGACTTAAAGATTCTAAGTCGCCTTCTGAGACGGTGGAGATGCCAGGGAGCAGATTGGCCCCTGCTAACAGAAGGACAATCATGTAGCTCAGCATGGCCCAGAGGATGGCGAAGAGCCAGATCGGGAGCCATGTATAATGTGCGGGGTCGCGCCCCACGCCGAACTCCTTCCAGGACCCGTCCGCTCGGAACATGAGGGCGGGCTGGAGGAGAAGCAGCGAGGCGACCCCTGCCAGGTACAGAACGCCGGCGTATAAGAGTAGCGTCATCGAACACCTTATTGAATCGGCAGAAAATATAGTGTTGTCTTGCGATCCTAATAACCCTCATCCTCACCATCAAACTCATCTGCACCCTCTAGGGCACCGTCGTAGTCGTAGGCTTCAGCGGCGTTGCGTGCGTCCTCATCATCCTCTTCACCACCCTCTTCCTCCCATCCTTCTTGTTTCATATTATCCATGAAATTGGGACCGGACAGACTTGTGGTAATGCCGGCCTGCTCGTTCAGACGGGCCTCGAGCTCTATCTGTTCTATGCTGTATCCAATAATAGACTTCTTGACATTCACGCCGAAACGACCTATTTTGAGCTTCATCTGGAGCTGATAGATACGATACTCTTCTGGCGTCATGGCCTCAATAGATGTAAGCATACCTTGTTTTTCCTTTTCAGCTCTCTCTGCTAAAATCTGTTTGAGCTCATCGTCATTATAGCTGATCGAATAGTTATTGAAATTTGTAATTGTGGAGGCAATAATCTTGACAAGGAAGGTAGTAGATTCGTCTATGGCATCTCCGAGGGCAGAGTCACGTTTGGCTGCCTTTGAAATCGTCTCCTCCTCCTCTTCATCATCATCCTCGGATTCATAGCCTGGGAGGTCATCCTCTATTTCCGTTTCAAAGGCGGTCATGTTGGGATCAAAGAGTTCTGCGAGTGGTCCATAGAAGAAGGCGCGTTGGAGATACTGAAAGGTCTGGTCTTCTCCGCCGACAAAATACAGGGGGCGAATGCGATTCTTGAAATGGACGATCTCGGAGAGTTGGAGAACGAACTTTCGCATCTTGGCGCGGGCCACACGCTTTGACTTTGAATTAAAGTCAAAAAAGAAGGCATTGAGAACAGAGTTATCCACATTGAGGGCCTGCTTGATTTTCTCGAGCGTATCGGGGGCGAGCTTTTCATTCGAAAAGGTGTTGAGACGGGCGGATTCGAATCGGAATAGGAGATTCTTGCCGACCTTGAGGAAATAGGTTTCTAGGACTTGAACGAAATTATGCCAGGGGAGGGCAGCAATTGTTTCCAGAATACTGATGTATTTCTGGAGGGCCTTCGGATTCGACACCTTACTGCCGAAGACCTCTTTCACAAAGGTCTCCACGGTGGTGACATCCTCATCGAGTTTGAATTCGGCGATAGCGGAGGCAATACTCGCCGTATCCGCCATGTTCTTCGACTTGAGTTCATTGAGAGCCTTGATCGTTTTACCGAAGCGTCTCGACCAGCGCTCAATGGGCTCATAGGAGACTGTGCGGAGTGCCTCAAGTGTGGCCGGCCAGGCCTCCACATCACCGAGGGAATAAGGGGCCACCTGATGGTGATTGTGTACGATTGTCAGGAGATCCTGGAAACTATCGATGCTCGTGTCGATTTCCTGTTTTAGAATGGCGGTCTTGGCCTCATCGGGGTCCACAATGGATGGATGGGTGGGGAACTGGAAGCCGCACGAATGGCAGAGATTGGTGTAGCCGGGTTCGTGGGGCAGGCCAATACGATCACCTTTGTAGCAGACACTCATATAGAGGCGATAGGTCAGATCTTGAGGGATCTCCGCGAGGAGGACATCCTTGGGTCGCTCCACAAAGTGAAACTGCTGAAAGGGGGCGCGTTGAAGGGGTCTTAGCGATCGGCCGCCAAGGGGCACAGGGCTCAAATCGTCTTTCCAGAAGGCACCTGGATTTGTGATAGGGATTTTACAGCATGTAATATCTGCGAAGGGGCTGCCGCGCACGGGTTTTGAGTGTTTGCGCGCGGCCTCGTGGGCGTTGCGAATCCAGGCGCGCGCAACGGCACGCGCATCGGGGAGCTCCTTGGATTCACCAGCAGCTTCGGCGACCGTGGGAAGCACCAATTCGGGCAGAAAAGACGCCGGCACGACGTCCTTGGGTCTACTCGATAGTGAAGGGCCTAGCTGCTGCATTTTCCAGATACGCTTATCAATGAGCTGCTGATCTAGGGACAGGAATCGCTGGATATTGCCAAGAGGTCCCTCCATTTCATCCAGAATGCTCTTTATCTGGTCCCTCTTGTCACCGCCTTTGACCGGCTTATAGAGACCAGCCGAAAGCCAAGGATCCTCATTCTTGCTAATCACAGCAATCGCACAGGCCATATAGGTCAGACCCTGTTTATTCTCCCTGTCCTCCTCCAGAGGAAAGCCACCGAACCCCGCATCGCAGCCGGGCAACGAATAGTGAGGCACGTAGTCTGGTATGTGCGACTGGATCTCGTATAAGAGGAGAATTGCAGCAGCACTGATCGTGGTCTTAGAGAGAACCACGTGGTAATCGAGCTTCCTGTATTTCTCCCCCTTACTCTCTGCCGCATCTTTCATTTTCTTCTCACGCGCATTGAACTTTTCTTGGCTGGGATACAGACTGAGAAGCTTCTCCACGTTCTTAATTACGCGTTTATAGCCCTTTCGGTCCATGTAGATTCCTACACGCTCAGCGAGTTCTCGAATGATTTTGTAATAGGCCATCTTATCCCCTTCGAACTCGTAGTCCTCTGCCTTTTTCATGGGAAGGGCCATGATGCGTTCCACATCATTCTCTGTCAAGCTGTCATCGCCTTGTAGAACGGAACGGCCGATTTTGGGCCGGCCAGTCTTATCATCGAATTCGAGGCTCGTATCATAACCGATTTCTTGAATGGGCTGGCCGCAGGATCGACAGATGTAATAGCCCTGCATGACGCCGCCGCTGAAATGGAGGTTGATATCCTTGAAGATAAGCTCTTTTTCAAGGGGCATGAGAAAGGCCTTAATGAGAAGTCGTTCATGAACGCATAGGAGTTCTTTTTGACACACATTACAAGTGATCCAGTTGTCTTCGCGGCGGGCGCCCTGGTAATGTGCCAAGAACTTCGTCAATGCCTTGTAGCGCTCCTTTTCGTCATCAATACGACGAATAGCGGTCAGTTTTGCTACGTGCTCGCAAGTATTTGGTGTAGGAGGGAGACCGCGTTCGGCCTTATTTCTCTTGATTGTCTCCTCATCTTGGATGAGCTGGAGTTGTTCTGTTTTAATGGTGCGATTGCGCTCCTCGATCAGCAGTGCTTCCTGGCGGCCGACGGTGGCCTGCCAGTAGTCACTGTAATATTTGAGGAAGTGTGCGACACGGGCGACGTCGGACATTTTCAGGGTGGGATTCTGCGCCTCAAACTCCTTGAGAGATTTGACGAGGATCCTCTCCTGACGAATATAGGCGTCGAGAATATTCGTGGTCTCGATTGGTAGCATGGGATTTGGGCGCGGTTGGGGAATCTGCGGAATGGATTCGCGCAATGCGTTCAGCATATTGATAATTTGGGCCTGATAGACCGCGATTTTTGACTGGAGCATGACATAGATTTCGGGCGTAAATTCGAGATCATTGAATCCGTAGTTTCCCAGGTCGATCAGCATGTCGCCGATGCCCGTTCCAGGGAGCACAAGTCCGTTCAGATAGTCCGTCAGGGAGATGTTCGCCGCCAGATTTCCCCCCTGAACCTTGAGAAGCACGATGTGCGTCGTCTTATTGACCTCCTGGATCTGGCCGAGGAGGGCCAGAATGGCATCCATCCAGGCCATGGTCTCCTTGCCGCGCATGGCATCGAGTGCTAATGACCCCGAACGCTTTGTTCCAATGTAGGGCGCCATTTGATTGGGGAAGAGCATGTAGAAGTTGAGGGGGGCCGCTTCATCGGGTAGCAACTGGACCTTCTCGCTTCTAAGACCCTTTCGATACGTGGTTGTCAGGGCTGTTTCGAGACCATAGGAGATGGCGCCAATATCGGGAAAGGGGAATTCGCCTGTTTCCTTGTCCCTTGGACCCGATGGCTGATATCCTTCGAGATCGGGATCCTCCAGATCGGGAATAGCGGATCGAAAGACCTGCTGATCCTTGCGCACATGGAATTCTGGACCCGTGCCTGTGCCAGGGACCCAGGGTCGCTCTTCACGCTCATAGCGCATCTGTTCGTCCACATAGTGCTTGATTTGATTGGAAGAGCCGGCCCCTGTATCTATGTAGGCGCTTGCCAATGGTGACTTGACACCGGCTGAGGCGCCGGTTGCATCGGCAATTGTTAGTAGGGGTTTTGTCATATCGTCTTCCACCATGAAATACTGCTGCTTCTGGTTGTTCGTTTCATCTGGCTCATCGTATGATCGCTGGATATTCCATGGCCAATATAGCCGCTTCTCAATGTCGAGAATGGCGCGGCCCATGGGAACATCGACCTTTTGAAGGAGTTCAAGCAGCGTATTGACAGAGGGGCTTTTAACACCTTTGATTGTTCCGTCTTCATTATAATCCGTTATTTCTCGTTTCATTGCCTGGAGCGTTTCCACGAGAACGCGGCATTCTCGGATGGCCTTTGTGTCTTTTTGCGAGGTTATATCCATCATATTCAGAAAATCGTTGACGGCATCGGCCTTCTGAAGGGCCTCAGGAATAATGATGCGGCTGGTGATTGCGGCCTTTAGAACCCTTTGCTTAGGAAGCACCACTTTTCGTTCCGCTATAACCTCATATTCTTCATCAGGTTGAAATTCGAGATCAGAATCCCCCTCCTCATCCCCTTTCTGTTCGATTTCCTCCTCCTGGAACACTTCATCTGGAACGCCTTCTGCAGCTGCAGCCGCTTCAAGAGCCTTCTCCTGTTCGCCCTTCAGGTCTGTTCCAGGGGGGGCGGCAATTCTGAGAATGCGAAAGGGGGCATCAAGTGGAATGCCGCGGAACTTGAATTTGAGAGTGACCTTATCCTCCTCGTCATCCAAATTTACCATTTTAATTCGGTCCTCCTCCTCATTGACCTTTGTGATTCTATAGAATGGCCCTGCCTTTCCATTAGGGAGAATGCCGGCCAACGTCTGACCGACCTGGAAGTCCTGTTGTCTCACGAAATCAGGATATTCTGATTTGCGTTTCTTGAGAATATAGCTCGCTTCTACGCCGAGGCTCTCTTCGAATTCATCAATGCGCTCCTCGGGATCATAGCGTCGAGGAAAATCATAGAGAATATTGCCGGCGGAATCAGGTTTTAGACGGAGCAGGGTGTTGTCGCGATAGTAGACGGAACCCCAGACGCGACCATACTCCTTGGAATCAATCAGAATGCGATCTCCGAGTTCTAGAACCTTTTCGCGATCATAGGTTTCATTCTCAATGGATACGACCGCATCATCATCCACATACTCCTCAATATCCTGGCCTTCCTGTTCTTGTTCTTCTGGTTGTTCTTGCTCTTCTTGATCTTCCACTCCCTCATTCACAACTTCGTTTACGACCTCATTTACCTCTTCAGTATTCGAAGGTGCCTGATTTGAATTATCGACGCCTAAGAATTGTTCTATACTTTGTGACGCCGGTGAAGCCTGATCGCTCATCCCTCTAGTTGCTACAGTGAAATAACTCAGCAACTTAAGCCCCACTAACAATTTATGACTATAAGACCTATCAATGTCATTTAACATTTCATATTTTAAAGAGCTCGTGGCAGAAAGGCCCGAGTGGGTATCTTTGCGTCAGTTTTTAGAAAGTTATGAGGGGGGGCGTCTTCGTGTGATTGACTCTGGTTCGAATCTATACCTTATTCGCTATGACAAGGGTGCATCGAATTTCAATGTTCCCCATACTAACTGGTTCCGTTCTGTGGTCTGGGATTCTACCACAAATCGCCCCGTCTGTATAGCCCCTCCCAAGGCAACGGAGGAGATTCCTGAAGAGGCAGGCACCTTTACCTATGAGGAGTTCTATGAGGGCGTCATGATTAATGCGTTTTTGAAGGACGGGGAGGTCCGCCTCGCCACACGATCCAAGCTGGATGCAACCGGAACCTTCTATTCCTCTCGCTCCTTCCAGAGTCTATTATTGGATACGGGTATGACGCTGGATAAAATAAAGACATATCTCACAGAAACAGGATCCCTATTCGTGTCCCTACTGCTTCAGCATCCCGAGCATAAGCTTGTGAGTCGCATAACAGAACCAAAGGCAATTCTTATTCATACGGGTTGCGTGGATTTGGACGGTTGTGTGACGATGACGAATAGGGTGTTGGAAGCGCTCAATAAGCCTGTTGGTGTTTCACTAGATGCTTGGGCGAGATCCCTTGCTGAAACGAATGGTTGGCAACACCAGGGGATCGTTGTTAAGGATGGCACGGGTCGTAGATATCGCTTGCGATCGAGCGCCTATACCATGGTGCGAACACTGAGAGGCGATAGCCCCCGACTGGATGTGCGATTCTTGAAGCTGCGCCAACAAAAAATGCTGGAGACCTATGTGTATTATTATCCAGAGGAAAAGGAGCTCATCGACCAGCTAGAGCAATTAGTGCGTTTGTTAACGCAACAGCTCTACAATTATTATATATGCACGCATATCAAACATACAATTAAGTTCGTAGATCTGCCGCCCCAGTGGAAGACACATGTATTCGCGCTCCACAGCTACTTTTTGGGGAATCTGAAGGCACGGGGATTCTTTATAAGAAAGCAGGAAGCCGTTCAGTATGTGAACGGGTTACCGCTTCCGCGACTATTACACTTGATTCGAATCCATCAGAGCTAAGATAGTTTCAATGAAACTATCTTAGCAATAATACACCTTTTTAAGGTGTATCAGAGCTAAAGTAGTCCCAGAGGGACTACTTTAGCAATAATACACCTTAAAAAGGTGTATCAGAGCTAAAAATATTCTATCTATATTTTAGAGATGAATGATACTGAAAAAGTATATATAGGTTTGCTATTATTTTTAGTTTTAGTGGCTGGAAGATATATAGTATGTGAAATAAGTCCACATATTTTAATAAATGGCTATCTTGTCATGGGTGTAATAGGATTTGGATTAACTTATACATATACAAAACAATATGATTTATCATTATTTACAGCATTAATTCTAATTTTTGGAATAACTGTCTATAGATATGTTACTGATCCTGAAGATTTATCAGTTGATAAATATAATAGCTTTAAAAATACAAGTCTTTTCATAATTGGATTAGGTATATGCGCTGCTATAATTACCTATAAAAAAGTAATTCTACCATATACAAAATTAGCTAATTTTGTATTTATAATATATATGCTTAGCAGTTTTTTAGAATGGACTGTGCATAAATATATATTGCACTGTACCACGAATAAAACTATTAATTCTATTATAGATAAAATACCCTATTTCAAAGAAACATGTAAATCACATATAGATCATCATGTAAATGTAAATGTAGATATGACTGTAAATGACAAAGAGGAAGATCATACAAATGATGCTAAATTTCGTATGGGATGGAATATATTCATACCGTTATTATTAGGCTTTTTATTATTTGGATTTATTGCTAAATATATAAGTGGTTATAATATATCTATTATACCACTACTTATAATTTCTTTTATTACAACATTTGCCTGGGAGTACATTTGGAACAAAACGCATGCTGCGATGCATGATTTTGAGTATGAATATTCGGTTACAAAAGGGCCCTATGATAATGGAATATTAAATACTGAATATATTAAAAAAGTGTTATATACGAATCATGAAGCACATCATTTACAAAAAGGTGATAAAAAAGGGAATTATAATGTAATATTTTTTGGCGCGGATGAATGGTTATTGACAAATAATAAAACGATTGATAATACAGAATATTGTAAAACTCATTCAGAAGAACAAATTTGTAAGGAATTAGATCCAAAGACTATGTAATATCTATATACCCCTATTCGTGCCCTTTTTCTTTTTTTATGTCATCTCTTAATATTTTAACAATTCGTGAAGAACACATATGACTAGCAACTAATAGCACAATAAATATTATAAACAATTTTGGATAAGGGAAATTATAAATACTATATAATTTATAAATATTATACATAATAAAACTAAAGAATATTAGCGTAATAACTAGATTTACACTATCACTATAGGTAAAGAGCCCATAACTAGGATGTATTGCTGGCTCTGAGCCAGCAACATATGTATTATCGATTATATATTTTTCAATATATGATATTATACATTCATTTAAAATTATCCACTGAAGGAATACACCAAATACTGAAATTATATATAATATGTCGCATGTTTTATTTTTACGAAAAAAAATATAGAATGAAAAATATAATAGTGCTATCCAGTGAATTATAAATAATACGCTTAAAAGCATAATCTTTGTAAGATCCATCTGTTTGATACCTATTATACTGTAGATTTTTTCCTGCGAAGACCAACTGGTTTAGCTATATTTGCCGGCTGAACCACAGTATTTGGCTCAGCGATTGCCTTAGCAGCAGCCGCCAAGAACTCCTTCTTAGTAGCCGCTTCCTCTTGGAGCTGCTTTGTTGCCTTGGCTGCTGCGGCCGTAAAGGCCTCCTGAGTAGCTGCCTGGCTCTTAAGGGCCTTTGTAAAGGCATTCTTGGTAATTTCGGCCGCAGCATCTGGCACGGCTTTGGCCCAGGCCTCGCGCATCTGCTGAAAGATACGCACACAGCCCACACAGGCCTGGGCGAAGGCCCTGAGCGCAGTCTCCTTTGAATCCGTGCCAATGCGAACCACCATTTCATCACGCAAAGGATGTGGCACTTCGTAGCCGACATAGGTGATTCGCACTGGCCCATCTGCCTTCTCCTCTCCCTCGAAGATGTGATTCTGCTCCAAATAGGTCTGAATCATATTGCCAAACGTGTGATCCTGCTCCTTCATGACAAAGTCGAATCCAATGACACGACTCTGTGATGGAATCACACGAATCTTATCGGGCAGAGCCCCCGTCTCAATGGTCGTATATTTTCCCATCATGGCCTCCCCCACGTCGCAGGCCCTGCGAACCATGTAAGGGATCTTGAGACGGCCGTCCGATTCAATGACGAAGTCATAGCTGAATGGCTCACCCTTTCCGTCCCTCAGATAGACCTTCGCAATCTCCATGCTCTCATATTCACGGCGATACGCCGCTAATTTACTGGGGCTTCCAGCGGCCTTCTCCATATCTGCCTTGGTATCCTCAGGCTTTTCCGCATCGGCAAAGGACAGGTTCTTGGCCTTGCGAAGCCAGTTACGGAAGTGTGTTTCGACGCGCTCTTCATCCTCATCACGGGTATACGTGTAGCTACATTGACTGGTGGGCTGGAAGCGCGCATTTTCGCGTCCGGTGCCGACGGATGCCTTTGCCGTGAATTTAACGCGGCCAGTTCCAGGTGCCAAGGTCGCAATTAAGCACGTGTCACGGGTAATGGGATCTTCGGGGAAGAATCGATCATAAGGAATGCGATCTGGCTCTAGACCCTCTCCGCGACCCTTCTCAATAATGAAATCCTTACAGGTGACATCGCGAAAGGAATCCTTTTCGGCCGTGACATCGATTGTGAAGGTGAGAGATTCGAGATCGGCTTCCAAGGGGCGCTCCACATGAAGAGGAAGGAGACCGATACGATGCGCGAGCATCTGATGGGTCATGGGCGTATCATTGAGTTCGACCTTGACATCCGTTGTGGTTCCTTCCTTCATATCCGCCCGAAATCCGGCGGTTTCAACGCCCGTCATGATGAGTCTGCGAAGAGTGTTTGCATAGGCAACATGGGTGGGAGCCAAGGTGAATTTTGCCAATACGCCACGTTCAACTTCATAGTTTTCGAACTGCATTCCTACTCTACTTTATAGCCATCTTGTTAAGTTGTGAGGGTATCAAATTTATGGTGTGTGATATTCTACAACGTAAACTTTTAGTTCAAACGGTAGGATGAGTCGCGCACCTATTCATATCTGTTTCTATTCGAATAACTGCCAGTGGTGCAAAGCATTTATTACAGAAATTGCGCAGACGCCCTACAAGGGAGAATTTAAGTATGTATGCGTGGATCCGGGCCCAAATCGACCGACCCTTCCGACTTGGCTCAAGAAGGTGCCGACCCTTGTCATTTCTGGAGAGCCAAATCCCCGGACGGACTCCGATGTCATGAATTGGCTCTATGAGCGCAAGTTGAAAGAGGGGGGTGGCCGAGGTAAGAACACCATGATTACGAATAGTGAAAGTCAGCAGGGACCGGCAGATCCCCAGCCCTTTGGTCTTATGGGAGGGGGCGGTGGATACAATGACCCCTATACGTTCTTGGATCAGGATACCATGGCTCAGGGAAATGGAGGGCTTCAGGGATCTGAGAATGGCTTCAGTTTCTTGAACGGTGCTGCGGCACACGGTTCAAAGGAGGGAGGTTCGATGAATACTATTGAGATTGTTGGTAAAATGAGTAAGAAGGAGCAGATGTTCGACAATCAGATGAAGAATTATATGTCGAGTCGTGATTCTGGGTTGCCAAAGGGGCCGAACCGCATGTAAGTAAGTCCCGTCACTCTAAGAAAGCTTTGCTTTCTTAGAGCCATACATTCTCTGAGCTAAAAGCTCAGAGAATGAGTCTTACATACGGGACTGCCTCCGCCCCTTTAGGGGAGGAGGCATATTTCCTGGTTAATCTAAGCTACAATCTTAGAGCAGGTTTAAAGATAGATCACACACTAATATATAGGTTGCGATATGTCCGTTCTCGGTGCTTTTACAAATCAGATGGTTCAGTTCTTCGATAGTCTGAGTGAGACCATCCCTGAAGAAAAGTCCATTAAAATGGCGGCAGAAGCCATCAAGGGCGCCAAAAAGATCAATCCAGCGCTCATACTCGATCTCTTCTACGAACACATCTACAAGGAGTTGCATGTAGCGATCGACATTCGCAATGTAGATATGATAAATGCCTACGGGAGACAGAAGATTCAGAATCAGTTCAATGAAATCATGCCCGCCATCACCATCTTCGACAAGCACTGGCCTACCCTCTCCGCAACAACACAGGACGCCATCTGGAAGTATCTCAAGGTGCTCTGTGTCCTCTGTGAGCGCCTCAAGGGCATAACACCTCCTAGCAAGTGAGGACAAATAGGGTGTTTGTAAATGATCCCTATCAGTAAATGAGTAGCAAGAAGGAAGCAAAGAATACAGTAGTGCCCGAAGGCCCTTCTGTATTCCAAACAAAATACGATGAATTTGCGAAGGAGCTCCTCGCAACCTTTCCCGAGCTGGCGGCGGAGCTACGGGCAGCCCTCGCACTCACGCCCCTTGAGCGCCTCCAGCAGTTCCAGGCAACTGTCAAGGTCTCGGCTGATTCTACTGTAAATTGCGGGGCCGTTCTCCCCGGCGTCAAGCTCACGGATGCTGTGTGGGCGTCTTTAAGTCCTTCGAATCAGAAGGTCATCTGGGAATATGTGCGCCTCCTGACGATGTGCTGTTTCCTGGAGGGCTTCGGATCTGCCGAGGAACACGGAAAGGGATGGATGGACGAGGTCATGGGGGATTGGAAGGAGAAGCTGGGGAAGGTCGATTTTGAGGGCTTGCTCGGCAAGTTCTCTAAGATGTTCGATTTTGGGTCCAAGGATGCCTCGGGAAATACTGGGGGATTCAAGATGCCGAAGTTGCCCGAGCGATTTTTGAAGGGACAGCTCGCAAAACTCGCAGAGGAGATTGTGCGTGATATTAAGCCTGAGGATCTGGGATTGACCCCTGAAGTTATGGCGGAATGCGAGAAGAGCCCCTCCCGGGCCTTTGATCTCCTCGTACAGCTCTTCACCAAGAGCCCCGATAAGATCCAGGGGATCATAAAGCGTATTGGGAAGCGCCTCCAGCAGAAAGTCCAGTCGGGTGCGATTCGACCCCAGGAGATCGCCGCAGAGGCCGAGGAGCTCATGAAGGAGTTCGCAGGGAATGCGGATATGATGGGGATGATGGAATCACTGAAGTCTACCTTTGGCTTCGAGGACATGGATATGGCACGTGCGGCGGGTCGTGATGGCTCGGCACGATTGAGCGCTGTTAAGGAGCGTTTACGAAAGAAGTTGGATGCCAAGAAGAATAAGAAATAAAACCACCCGTTCATTCAGGGATGTCGACGTGTGAAAGACCATTTTGGGAAGATCCTGTCGGTTTATTCACAAATTTCAATTTGAACTATACGCCGCAATGTGAGGCGCAGATCTGGAACTTTCTAGTCCGGCTTCTTGTTCTAGCCATTCTTATCGGTGGCTTCGGATCGGCGGTGTGCGGCCTCATGTCCTTCGCTGTCTGCCTATTGCTCGCTATGATCGTTGCTACGGTCATTATTATGACAGCTGCCCCACCAAAATCAAAGGGCCAGCAGAAGTCAAAGGAGCATTATGAAGCAAAGGATAATAACAATGCCCCTATGAAGGAGGGCTTTACAGGATCTTATAGACGCACTGTCAATAGCATTGTGGGGGTGGATTCTGCGCTACCCTATAATGATGCGGCACCCTATTCGGGTCCTGCGCTTCCCAACTATACGCCGCCTAGCGCCAAGAACCTTTTTATGAATGTTCTCTTGGACGAATATAAATACAATCCGGATAGGCCCCCTGCCGCGCCAGTTGATGACCCTATTGTCAAGCAGGCATTTGATGACTATTTTCGTGTTGAATGGTTCTCAGATCCTACCGATATCTTCGGCAAGTCTCAGAGCCAGCGTCAGTTTGTGACTCAGCCATCCACCTCTGTTCCAAATGATCGCGAATCATTCCAGAACTGGCTCTACAAGATTGAGGGGCTCACCTGTAAGGAGGGAGGACAATACTGCACAGAACGGGGGTCCGCAGGTGTTCCTCAAGTGTGGTTAGGATCGTAAAGATTTGGAGGAACGACTTTTACTTCCACTTTTGGAGGGACTCATAAACATGTCTCCGAGTGATGTAAGGGTAAATTCGCGGGAAAATTGATCGAAGCGATCACTGGTTAACTTGTTTTTGAATCCTAGTCGATCGATAAATATGAGTCCCGTTACAATATACTGTTTATACTCTTCGCCTGTTTTCTTATCACGAAATTTACGTAGTCGAAAGGTGGCCGTGTCATATGTATAGGGGTCATCGGATGAATTGTTATTAAACGCTTCTAGGGAAGGGATCTTTAGCTGGTCGCCCTTTTTCAAAAGAATATGCTCCTTTGTTCTACTATCGAACACTTTAACACTTATATCCATATCTGGATGCTTCGAAATGGTTTCAATGCTGTTCGCCAATTCAACAACATATTTTCTACGCTTTCCACCCTGTTGGAGTGCCGGTTGTGTTATCACTCGGCCCTTCTTCCCTTTTCGTGTCTTACAGTGGAATCGCTTGAGCGTGCGGCCTCGTGTTCGTTGAAGGACGGATTTTACGCAGACGGCGATGGCCCCTGATTCCTTGCTCTGGCCTTTTCGCGGTTTAATGGTGTTCCGTACATGTTTGATGCACCGGCAGAACCGGCTGGTTTGTGAGTCTTTTACCATCTCTCTAAAGTTGAGAGTTATTTTTTCTATAACGCTTCCAGAGAGACAATGGAACTCGGAATAAATCGAATGACCCATTCAAGGGATGATCTATGCGGGATCCAATCCTACTATTCACAGAGTGTGGGGCCTGGCCGATACCAAACAACCAATCTTGTTCCTCAAGCGTCCGGTGTAAATCCTGTTTCGGTCAATGAGCTTCTTATCTATCCTCGCGAGGGTTACGGATACAACAACGCCGCCATTGATGCTGATTCCTATATGCGAAATCAGCCAGGATTCAAGGTGAATCGCTGCATGACGAGGTCCCAGGCTCGCCCTTTCCTATCCGTCCCTTATATGGCGGGAGGCAGGGGCAACCAGGATCTGGAGTCGCTCCTTCAGCATTCAGAACAGGTGCGTATGGGGAAGGAGTGCGGAACTGTGACGGAACAGTTCTTCTCTCAGCAGTATACCCCGATGATTCCTATTCTGAAGGAGAACGTTCAGAAGCCTAGCAACTTGGTTCCTGAGGTGGCGGCCAAGGGGTGGATCCATGGTGGCATTCCTACCCGTTCTTATCTCAGAGATGTTAACTGCTAGTGGGGGACCAGGCCATTTGGTGTGTTGCTAAGCAACACACCATCCCTCCTGTAGGTTTTTATCCAATTATCACTTTTTATTTATAAAAAATTCAATAATTTTTTATATATAAAATACACCCTAAATGCTCTCTCCGCGAATTGAACGCGGGACCTTCTGTTTACAAGACAGATGCGCTACCACTGCGCCAAGAGAGCAGTTGGGGAGCCTATCCTTCTACCCCCCTAATAATTTGTTAATTAAGACTTCTTTATACTCCCTATTAAATTCGGTTAAAGAACTCCTCCAATATTTTCATAGTTGTCTCAATATCCACACCATCCTCCGTGGAAATCTCCTGTTTCTGGAGATTTGTGCCTGCCACCCAGGCCCTGTGCTGTCGGTCGAGGGCCTCCAGATACTCCTTGGAAATCTCGCCCTCCCCTCCTCGCCCTCTGGATTGAATGCGTCGATATGCTGTATCCACCCCCGTATTAATATATAAGAGTCCCGCCATCGGCAACATGGATCCAAAGGCCTTATACCAATACTGATAGAGGGTCCATTCGATTGGATTGAGATCTCCCGAGTGATGGAGCATCTCGGCAAAGACGAACCTATCCGTCAGAACAGATCGCTCCGAGAGAATGATTTGGCCCGGCTTGGCATCCTCCACTGCCTTCTGGAGAAGGAGCAGGCGACTCAGCATGGCCGCCTGCTGAAAGCTGAAGGCCCACCGCTGCTTATCCTTATAGAACAATTCAAGTAGATTGCGGCCCTCATTGTCTTTAAGTTGCGTCCACATGTCGACCGGCTCGGGGACAACGATAATGTTTGGAAAGCGCTCCTTGATACGTTCGATCAGAGTTGTCTTTCCGACACCGATATTTCCGTCCAAGCTGATGATTCGGGTGGGCTTGAGTGTGGGCTGAGGTGGCTCTGGAAGAGGGGTCTGCTTAACTGGCATGAGACCTGCCAGAACCTCCTCTGGACTTGAGCGCTTTTGCTTGGATGATGTGAGACCCATTCTATTGAATTAGATTGGATAATTTGTGTTTCAAATTTTACGCAGCACCAATAGAGAATGGCATCTATCAGTGAAGCATTCGGACCGACCGAAAGCCATCCGTGGGAGAAAAAGGAAAATCCACAGAAATACAGCTATTTAGTGACGGAATATATCTCACCGACACCCAAGCGACATATCTTAGGATTGGTGGGGGGCAACGAGGTCTCCGTTGCGGAGGGGAATGTCGTGGATGTCGAATCGGATCTCAGGGGAATCAATATTCCGAATACGTTTGCTCCTTGGAGGAAATACCAGCCGCCGCCCAAGAATCAGAGGGAGATTAAGCGTGATAATCTGAAGATCAAGCTCGATATTGATGTGAGTCCGATGCATCTGCCGGCCTATCAAATGTGGGCTTATCCTGGCATGCCGACCCCGGCCCCCATTAAGAATGAGGTGTGTAAGAACCCCGAAAAATATTAGGGGGACCTCCAGGCCGGCAAAGCCGACCTGGCCTCCCCCTTAACCCCCTGTCTAATTATTGCTAATTAAGTTGCGTGAGTTGATTATAACCAGACAGGGGGTAAGGGGGGATGGTGTGTTGCTTAGCAACACACCAAATGGCATATATTGGGAGGGGCTTTCAGCCCCTCCCAATATCTGAGGTCCCCCTATAGCAGCCAAGAAGATGCACCAGGGTTGCTATCCAAACCCTTACTCTCTACCTTTTTACCGACAGAGAGGTCTTTTATTCTTGGATTTTATCGTTAGTTGCTAATTGCTACTTATTGAATGCTATTTACAAGCCACACAGGGGCTTGCCAGTACTTGTTAATTCCTTGTTCCTCGTTTCTAGTTCCTGGTTTGCTAGTTGAGAAAGTTTGCGCTTTTAACAGACGTTAAAAATGCGAATTTTATACTTGGATAGCTTTGGCACATTCGCTATAGGGGGACCTCGCACCCACCGCCTTTAGCGGTGGGTGCGCCTCCCCCTTACCCCCTGTGGGGGGAGCAAGCTCCCCCCATACCCCCTTTACTAAATGTTAATCGTTGTCCTTCCATTCGACTCGCTCAGAACCCAATCCACCTTGGTCTCAAACTCCTCAATCGACTTATTGAGTGCCGCAATCTCCTTCGCCAAACCCAGCGGATCTACAATCTCCGCCTTATTCTGCGCCAAAAAGGTCTCCGACAACTGCGTAATGACCTCCACATTGGTCTTCGCATCCTTCCCCAACTCCGTCTGAATGAGGCGTTCTACCCTCACATTCTCAGCATTTGCGTGATTGGTGTACTCTTGATTCACCATCTCAAACTGATGCTGCATCCTACTCAACATATCCTTTTCCAGAGTTATGGTCTTCTTTCGTTCCACAGCATCCGCCACCGTATATGTTACACCCGCAATACTAACACTGGTAGAAGCATTGCTCTGTACTATCGCTGCCTTAATCGTATTGTAGCGAGCCAGCAGATCCTTATACGACTGATAGGATGCGCCGGCTTCCGTTGAGAAGCGACCGACATCCAGAAGATCCCGCTTCTTCTTCAGCACAATCAGATTTGATTGCTTAATCGCATTCTCAACACGCTTTCGCAGCAGCTTGAGCTCTGCGAGAGCCTGTGATACCGATATTTGATTCGTCGTCGACATCCCTATCCGTCATTAAGAACAGCACCTTTAAGCTATTGGGGGACATCTAGTCTGGGCTTTTGGCCCAGACTAGCCTCCCCCATAACCCCCTGTCATCAAGATTAGCTAGGTTCGGGGGTATGGGGGGAAGCATTATTGGCGAGCTTTAGCTCAGCAATAATGATGTCCCCCAATAGGGAATCAAATGAGTTGTCCGACAAAACAACAATCCACCACGCGCAATAAATATGATGATTTTCACCAGGTCGACGACAATCGCATCAGCACATACGCAGGGCGCTATCAGTTAAATGCTCCGGCGGCACGCTGCCCCACGACCTTTCCATCCAATGCCACGGTTCGCCTTCAAATGAGCGGGGCATCATGGCCCGAGGGCCAGTGGCGCACCGACGTCGAAACGGATCTCCGCGGTGTCGGTCGTTTCAGCAGCCGTATTCGTGATGACAAGGATCTCTATAATCCCAGCAAGAACATGTTTAACAAGCTGCCCCTTGTCAATGCTCCCGACGAAGTTGTGCCAATGACCTTCGCCCGCCTAGTGGATCCTCCCTGTACTTTGAGGGCGACCGGCTGGAATCGCTTCGATACTCTCTTCCACAATCCCCAAGAGTCCTTTGAGACGCCCTTCGACTTCTTCATCCCTAGTCGCGATCTCGACAAGGAGATTTACAATACGCATAGGGGTGCGCGATGTGGCTCTCTCCACTAAGGCAAGGGATGCTTCGATATGAGTTGAACTGTGCCATTGCTATATATACGAATATAGGCATTGACAGGATAGATGTGAGGCTCTGGATCACCTTTGCGGAACACTGACACCGGTAGTGCCAGTTTTCCGTTCTGATACGTAGTATCTTCATTCATGGTGGAAACAGATCCCCAGCGAATAAAATCAGTGGCTCGAAGCCGATCAGGGACAATTCGTTCTAATTGAGATATGGGGGCGATAATTCGAAATGATTCCATCGGATACCTATACATATAAGTGTATCTTTAGACGGCAACGTAAAATGCCAAGACACCATAGAGATGGAAGTCGCTGTGCTCGGTGGCCTTTTGGGGGCGGGATATCTTATAAGCAGATTTACAAAAAAGCCAGATCCTAGGCCATATACGCCAGAAGAATTACAGTCCCAGATGCTGGCGCAGCAGAAAACGATCACCGAGGGGTTCTATCCTGCACAGAGGGCACCCGATTACCAGGCGCTCACGCAGACGCCAAAGGGTGCCTCCGCCGTCGGCTTCGGCCCTGAGCTGGATATGATGTATCAGACCCCCAACGGCCAGACCTATCCGTCGGAACCCAAACCCGGTCCTTACGGAACAGCACTTGGCTATGCCACGCAGAAACCGCCTTTAGCGCCCACACAGGGCCGTCCCGGTCAATTCACTCCCGATCCTGTGAGCTCCGAGAACAATAGTCCCCTCGTAGAGTTCCGTAATGATGGAATCGAAGAGGATCCCACCTACATGGACGGACAGTATGTGATCTCTCCCCTCTCAGGTCAGCGAATTGCGTCCCAAGACTACAAGCATAACAATATGCAGCCCTTCTTTGGTGGTCGCATGAAGCAGAATACCATTTCCGACAGGAACATGTCGACACTCGACGCATATACTGGCAGTGGCAGCACACAGATCAAGAAGCGCGAGGTTGAGAACATGTTTGAGACGAGTAGGGCGCCATATGGGAATCCCTTCGGCATGGAGGACAACACGGACTTCTTTCAGAGTCGCGTTCAGGATCCCATTGCCAGGAATGGTGAGCGCCCCTTTGAGCCCATTCATATTGGTGCGGGCATTGGTGAGAAGTTCGGTCTCACCGGCAAGGGTGGCTTCCAGCAGCTGGAAGTTAATGAAATCATGCGACCCAAGGACACCGACCAGCTGCGTGTGGCCACGAATCCCAAGCAGACCTTCAACAACCAGATTGTGCCCGGCTCGCGCTTCGCTGCCAATGGCCCCAACGATCCTGGTGAGGTCCGCAAATACAAGCCTGATACCTTCTACATCGATGAGACCGGCGAGCGATTTTTTGTGACGAACGGTGAACTTATTAAGGCCTCCACGCGCCCCGTCCAGGTCATGCCCTTCACCACGCGTCCCGAGACCTCGGTGGCCTATACGGGTCCAGGATCTTCCCAGGATTACGGGGAGTCCTACGTGACGGGATCCTACAGGACACCTATGGCTCAGCAATATGGTGGCGCCGGATATCGTAACGCGGATATGACGACCTATTATACGAAGGCCGTCGGCAATGATATGGCAGACTACGGAAAGTCGAGTATTGAGATTCGTCCCAATGAGCGTAATGAGACCTCTGAGCGTGTCATGGCAACTAACTTGTCCCCCGCGGACACCGGTCAGGTTATCCAGCCCTTCGAGGATATTGCTCGCCCTACACGCCGCGCAGAGACGGTCGGCAACATCCGACAGACGGGCACCCCTGTTCGTTATGAAGGTGGAGCGCCAATGGTGACTGTCTGGGATCCTCAGGATGTTGCCAGAACGACTGTTAAGGAATCGACAATCTACCTCGATCGCCCAGGTATTGCTGGGCCTGATTCGGCGCCCGCCAGACTCAAGGTCTATGATCCCGATGATATTGCCAGGCCCACTCAGAAGTCTCAGTTGTCTGCAAATCTGAGCTGGAATGGACCGGGTATCTCGGCCTCACAGGACCAGATGGATGAGACCTTCGCCTACAACATGCGCACGAACCCCAATAAGGAGCAGATCGCCCGAGGACGCAAGCCAATCGCCGGATCCGGTCAGGACGCACTTTTCAACGGCGACCCTGGCAAGCAGAACTCCAAGAAGCTGGATACGGACTTCATCAACGATCGCCCCATGGCCTTGAACCGCTCCATCGGCGGTGGCGAGGGCATGACCTCGGGTGTCGGCGATATTGGGCGCATGGAATACCGTGTCCCTTTGAAACTCGATGTATCCAGGGAGCGTAATATGTATGATGTCGTGGATCAAGTGGATAATAACCCCTTGATGCAGAGTCTTCGCCAGAACGCCGAAAAGGACGAGAGAATGATCGCTCAACGTATGATTGCGACGCGTTAATGACATCGGCGTTTGCGACGTTGCGTCTTATTACGTTTTCCACCGATATATCCTGACTCCTGAATTCTCGAATAGAGGTCATTAACTTCATCGATATCAAGACCCTCATGTAAGCATTTTGTTCTTAGTTGAACGTATGCTGTGGAATTATCTGCTACAATCTTATTGTATAATTTTTTAGCAGCCCTCTCCGATATATTACATCTTATCATCAATTTACGCAGCAACTGTTCTGGACTGTTTCGACTCATGCTTCTGCTTCTGCTTCTGCTTCGACTCATAGATCCCATCCCTACTCTATGAAAACATTCTCTAGAACCTAAACTATTAGCTCGAATATAGCAATAGCGCATGAATCCAGCATCTTTTTGTTCCATTGCCACAGAATCCTGTGCCAATGAGCTCATTGGTCTCCTCCTATCCCTCTCCGTTCATCACCCAGGTGCCCCCGTAATCTGCCTAGTTGACACACCCACCCAGAAAGCCATTCAATCCCTATCCATCCCTCTGCGTGTCCGAGTCGAGTTCCATACATGTCTCAATGAGTATACAGGACTCAATCGAAAACAGATGGAGGCCAAAGGTGTTTGGACGACTTTTCAAATGATGAAATCGACCGCAATTGATCTTGCTCTCAAGGCCTATTCCGATACGCTCTTCCTCGATAGCGATATTCTTGTTCTCAATCCTATAACGGTTGATAGGACAAAGAGATTAGGTGTCTCCCCTCACTATATACGAAAACGCGACACAGACAAGTTCGGATATTACAACGGCGGAGCCCTTTGGACTTCCGATCCGACCGTTCCAGAGGCTTGGCGCCGATTCACGAAGACGTCTCGCTTCTTCGATCAGGCATCCATCGAAGATCTTGCCAGGTCCTATCCATTCTTTGAGTTCGGCGAACAATGCAATATTTCCTGGTGGCGCCTGAATCAATCGGATGAAGATCCCAATAAGATCATCAGCCATTTTGCGACAACCAAGGGCCAACTCACCTATAAGTCATTGCCGGTCGCCTTCGTTCATACGCACTTTTCTAAGAGTCCAAGTGATCCTGTTGTCGGCTATTTCAATAATCTCGTCATGAGCCTTCTAAAGAATGCTGGAAGAGCGAAAGAACTCACTATTATTGGTCGCATTATGAATGGTTCTTGGACCATTCATGTTCCGAAGCAACCCATGCCTCATCCTTGGACCCATACCAATGACAGTTTTCGTGAAGAGATCATGTTGATTCAGAGCAAGAATAAACAGGACATATCCGTGATATTTGATGGGACAAAGAATCTAGTTTTAGAACCCGCTATCATGCTCTATGATCGCGATACGATCAAGTGGTTTCAGACGGAGCCCGACTTTCCACTTATCACAAGTGTCTATCTCGGCAATTGTGATATGGCAAATGACGGGGCAGCACTGATAGGTGCTGGCTTTGATGCCCGGCCATGGATCTATTGGCCGCGGCGACCCATTTTTGTGGAGGGGCTCATAATGAAGGGGCTTGCGAATCGTGGATATGCCGAGCGTTCGATTGAGAGCCTCTTTATCGGCAATTATGAGAATGCGATCCAGCAGCAGCACCGGACGAGCCAGGATTGGTCGAGTAGCGTATCCGAATTCCATTTGACGAGTGGCTCGGCACATAAATTCACCGCAAAGGAATATCTTGAAAAACTCGCTCAGGCGCGCTTCGGACTCACGCTACGTGGATATGGAGTCAAGTGTCATCGGGAAGTGGAACTTATGGCCTTCGGTACAGTTCCCATTGTAACTCCGAATGTCAATACGACGGACTATCAGGAGCCCCTTGTGGAAGGGGTCCATTATGTCCGCGTAAATCGACCGAGTGAGGTCTCCGATGTTCTCAAGGCGATCACACCCGAGCAGTGGCAGACCATGTCGACCGCATGCAAGGACTGGTATATGCGAAATATTCATTCGACCTCCATGTGGTCGACCTTCATGGGACATTTATTATATGACAACTAGAACCTAAACTGTGGATGAGAGACCTCTGTAATGAGTGATTCACAGACGCCTATCATAGTGGCTGGCCCACCCGGCGCCGGCAAGAGTCACTGGATTCAACAATATGCGAAGCAGCAGAGGAAGCAGCTCCTCACCTGTTCGTGTCGCAAGGATCGCACGCTCCGAGAGGGCCGCCAGAAGCTCCATATCTGGGGTCGCCGCCGAGAACAGACGGTGTTATGGCTCGAAGGTGCCGATGACTTGACGCCCGAGGCCCAGGCTTTTTTGCGCCGCATTCTGGAAACGCATTCATCCGACGTTCAGTTTATCCTGGAATGCCGCGATCCGGGAAAGCTCCAGGAACCCATTCGCAGTCGTTGTATCATTCAGAGAATCAAGCAACCGAGTCGCGCAGAACTCGAGGAGTGGGTCCGCAGCCGCTTTTCGTCCATCGATGTTCCAAGTATTTTCACCTATCTCAGCCAGGATGAATACAGTTATCGCAGGGTTCAACAGGCCATCCATCTCCAGATCTATGAGCCGACCACCTGGACCCATGTCTGTGCGAAACGGCGGGAAGAACTTAAAGCCGCTGAGGACTTAAAGGCGGCCGAGATCCCGACCTATCAGGCAAAGGCCTTTCATCCGAGGGCACTCATTCAGGCCACATTAGAGAACAATCCCGAACTCCTGGGACCTTACGGTGAATGCCTGGAGGCGGCGGGGTCTTTATGGGCGTTTTTGTCGTATGCAGCGCGTTGACTTGAATCGATAGAATGAGTGGGGTGTGATAAGAATGAGCGATTCCATTGCGGGTGTCTATTCCGACGCACGATCCGAATACACAAAACAGTTGTGTGGGATTCTGATTCCCTCGTATTTTCAGTTCTATTTGACAATCTTGGAGAAGGCGCGGGAGGAGAGTGTAAAGACGAATGATCTCAAGAAGTTGTTGTGGCATTTTCAGACCTTCTTGAATGACATTCCAGAATGGAATATGGAGAAGGTGAATACGGAGATCAGCCAGATTCAGACTAGCTGTGGCTGCGACTATCTGGAGGATCTCTTGACGGCAGTTTTCATCGCACATACGAAGGTTCTGACGGCGATCCGTGTTAGCAACAAGCAGAAGAAGGTTCAGATAACGGTGCCGAAGGTCGAGCATTTCCTGTTTAAGGTGCTCTGTGAGACCTCGAAACTGTTGTGGGGTTCGAGCTTCCTTTTTCGCGAGAACATTCCGGCGATCGAAAAGCAGCAGAACTATCGTTCTGTGGAGACCCTGTTAGGTGAGGGTATTTTGCAGGCGGTTCGTTCCATGGTTCCCGTGAAGAGCATTTTGCGTGACTTTGTCTCCATGGACGACGATGAGAAGGGCGAAGAGGACAAAGAGGTGGAGGAAGAAGTCGAAAAAGAGGTTGAAAAGGAGGTTGAAAAAGAGGTTGAAAAGGAGGCCGAGAAAGAAGTCGAAAAGGAGGTTGAGAAAGAGGCCGCCGAGGAAGCAAAAGAGGATATTAGTCCAACTCTAGATATCTCGGCCAACACCCTATCCGTCGCACCAAAACCTATTAATGAAATCATTAATCCACCTACCGATATTTCCTCCAATGATCCGCCCCTCATTCGGATAGATACCGGCAAGGGCCATGTCGGATTTGCCGCTTACAACTCCTTCTTCGATTCCGATAATGACATGGGAACCGATATGCTCCAGGAGTCCTCTACGGAGGACGATGACGGTGGCTTGAAGATTCTGGATGACGAATCCACCCCTCTCGATATGGATGATATGGAGGATCTAAATCCCCCCGAAAAGCCGATGGAGATGGATGCGTCAGATTATGATGTGCTATCCTAACGCGACTTTTTTCCCGCCCCTCTCAATAATGCCTCCCTGGTTACCCTGGATTGTTGTTGGTGGTCTCGCGTTCATGGCACTCTCCTTCATTGCCTCCAAATACAAGGATGCGGATCATAAACCCATCGCATTCGCTCAGGATTTTATCAGTGGAGCGGTTGTTATCTCAGTGCTAGGTGTTCTTGTTCCCGATGCTTTTCCCACCTTTCCTATCTCCTCCATGCCGGCTCTTCCCAATCTAACCCATATGATGCGCGAGGCCAATGGTGATGACATTGCGCTTCAGGTCGGTCCCTTGCGTAGATAAATATCGACCTAATGACATACTTATCATAATAGCAGCATACTGCCATTATGATAATCACAATTTTCGGTTCTTGCCGCCAAGATTCGCTCTATAATTATTACGATATCACGAGCATTCGCGAACAGCTGACGTATCCCCATTATTCTAAGGAGGCCGTCCAGGCCGTTCAATTCTGCAAAGGTGATATTAGCCCCTCCAATACACAGCATCTGTTTCGTTCAGGAATTTTGAAGCAACAGCCGATCAAGTCCGAAGAATTCCAGAATGAATACAATGCCACAGACCTATTCGTGGTAGAAATTGCCAGTCGAGCCTATTATAAATATAAGGGTAACTACGTTCATCATATTTTGACGGAACCGAGATACCGATTTCATGATATTTCCAATATTGAAGTTGGAAGACTCTCGGATTCAGACATTGAAGAGGATCTCTTGGCGCTAAAGCGTCTCTTCTATCCAAAGCCATTCGTCATTGTAACACATATCTATACGCGAACACATGGGACTCGCTATGAATTAGTAGAATTATTGAAGGCTCTCTGTTTAAAACACAATATTTACCTATTAGATCCTGTTGATGCCACAAAAGGCATTAGTAGCAATCTACTATACGAAAAGGAGGATGTTATAAGTCATTATACACGATACGGGCACAGTATTATTGGCGAAAAATATCGTGAATTTATTGATGGTGTATGGTCCGATTATAGACGGCACAAAAATCTAATGATTATGTAAGAATGTTGAGGAAACATGTAATTTATGGGCTTTATATTTTAATTATATTGCTCGTTGTGTATATTGTATTTAATTCAACCTATAGGTTATCAGAAGGGTTTGAAACAAATGACATTGATATGTATGTTATTTCCTTACAACACAAGGATCGGTTAAAGAATATTGAGGAACAACAGAAGAAAATTAGCAAACCGATTCAGATTTTTGATGCTGTCAAAGGTGAGAGATTGGATGTAAATGAACTGATCGCTAGTGGAATCATAGATCCCAAATACAAGAATGCGGATAAGAAGGCGCTGCGTGGAATCGGTTGCACTATGAGTCATGTAAAACTAATAGAACAGATACCGAAACGATCAGGATATACAATTATTTTTGAGGATGATTTCAATATTGTTTCGGACAACTTTTTGAAGGATGTGAACGACGCCCTTCAAAAAATACAGGAGAAAAATGTGCCGTTTGATATATTATTTTTGGGAAATCTGAATAGTATTAAGGGGGCACAGGTAGTGGATAATATTTATCATGTAGATGATGAGGGTGATTTATGGGGAACACATGGATATTTAGTAAATAATATGCATATAAATAAAATATTAAGCAATATTTCTTTTATTAATATGATAATTGATAACAAATATGAGGTATTGGCAAATACAAAGCAGCTAGATGTTTTGGTTGTTGAGCCAACCCTCGTTAATCAACAGCCAGCTGTATTTGCCAGCACGATTAATGATTTGTCGAATGAAACCTTTCTATAAACTTGGCTGAGGACTGGGCGTTTTGGAGGCACGGATAGTGGGTGTGCCTGATGGTGTAGTAGTGGGAGGGGGTTTTGTCTGTGAGTGTGTTGCACCTACAGACATTGTCATGGTTCCTGTCTTGGTGGGGGTTATTGTCTGAGTTATTGTCGCGGAGGGAGAATCAGTGACGAGCGCTGTAACACTGGATGTGATTGTGTTCGACATTGTTGAGGAGGGTGTTTCTGATGGCGTATTGCTGGGTGTTATCGAGGCAGTGCCAGTTTTAGTGGCTGTTTCTGAACTTGTAGGGGCTGCTGTTACACTCGCTGTTACAGTGGGTGTTATTGTTCTACTAGGAGTCTCTGTGCCAGTGTTTGATGGGGTTGTTGTCTGTGTATCTGTGGATGTGACAGTGGGTGTGCCAGTTCCTGATCCTGTTATAGATGATGAGGGTGTGCCTGTGCTAGTTTGTGTGGGCGTGGTTGTTATGGCAGCAGTGGACGTCTGTGTATTCGTCGATGTCTGCGAGGCGGTTATAGTAGGGGTTATTGTATTGGAGGCGGTCAACGAATAGGTGTAGGTTTTACTGGCGGTTAAGGTGGGATAGGGAGTCACAGAGGGGGTTTTTGTGGGCTCGGCGGTGATAGAGGGTGTTACTGTGACCTTCGCTGTTAGGGAGGGCGTTCCTGTTCCTGTTCCTGTTGTCGATGGAGTTCCTGTATTAGGAGGAGTATTGGAAGGGGTTGTAGTAGAACTGGGCGTTTCTGTGCTGCTGGCCGTTATGGTCGCCGATATGGTCTGGGTCTGAGTCTCAGCGGAACTCGATGTGCCCGTATTTGTGATCGTATTGGATACTGTCGCCAATGCCGAGGGGGTTATAGAGGGAGTGTTAGAGGGCGTGGCAGTTAGAGTGGTGGTCGATGTGCGGCTCCAGGCTGTCCCCGTTTTCGTCCAGGTAGGGGTGACGGAGGCCGTGGACGAGCGACTGGCTGTTCTCGAGGGTGTATTTGTGATTGTCTCAGAGGTCGTTTGAGACGCACTGGAGGTAGAACTGGTTGTAACTGTGCCTGAGCGACTTGCTGTTCGTGTCACAGAGGATGTTACAGTGGGCGTTCCTGTGCTCACACTTGTTGGAGTTGGTGCTGAACTTGGTGTTCCAGAGATTGTATTAGATCCAGATGCCGTATTCGTGTTAGTGGGAGTCTGTGTGGAAGACCGTGTGGATGTGGAGGTCAGGGTGGTGGATCGTGATGCTGTTCCTGATGGCGCAACAGTGGTAGTCCCTGAAACAGAGACGGTTGCATTATTGGAACCTGAGGGTGTATTTGTGGGGGATCGTGTATCCGTGGAGGAGGCGGTTGTTGTTCGAGATCCCGTGTTGCTCGTCGTCTGTGTGGGTGTTGCCAAGGCCGTTCCAGATATACTGGGTGTCTGAGAATCGGTTGACGTGGCGGTGATCGAAGGAGTGACGGTCGTGGAGGGCGTAAAAGTGGCACTGGGCGTATTGCTGGGTGTTTGACTCTTAGTGCCTGTATTGGATGGGGTTTGAGAAATTGTGTTCGATATTGTCGGCGTAACACTCATCGTATTTGTAGGAGTGACCGTTGGATTGGCGGTAGGACTCTGTGTGAACGCAGGTGTGCTGGTGACTGAATTCGAGGCTGTCTGGGAATTGGTTTGCGTGGAAGAACGCGTGACTGTGCTAGTTCGTGTATCCGTTCTAGAAGGGCTTGTAGTTCCTGTGGTAGTCATGGAAGGAGTATTGGAGGGAGTATTTGTGTCAGTCGGGGTCTGAGATGGGGTTGTAGTCGCAGTGTTCGTCGCTGTTAAAGATATAGTTGATGTTCCTGAACTAGTGCCAGTTTGCGTTATGGTCGTAGTCCCTGATCCTGTCTGAGAGGCAGTCATTGTGCTACTAGGACTCGATCCAACAGAAGGCGTCTGGGAGGGAGTTGACAAGGAGGTGGGTGTCTTACTGGCGGTGCCAGTTTGTGTCAGGGTAGGTGTTCGACTGGCTGTTCTGGATGCACTGCTAGTGACGGAAGGTGTTCCAGTATTTGATAGGGTGCTCTCTGCTGTTACGGAAGAAGTGCCTGTGCTTGTTGTTGTGTAGGAGGGCGTCTGAGAAGCGGTGCTAGAGGATGTGACTGTTTGACTGCCTGTTTGAGTGCCGGTTCCTGTGGCAGTTGCGGTCAGAGTAGTCGTTGTGCTAGCCGTATTAGATGGTGTACCTGTCTGCGAGGATGTTTGAGTGACGGATAGGGTAGCTGGGCCAGTTTGAGAGGGTGTTTGGGGGGGTGTTGGAGATGGCGTCCTAGAAGGAGTATTGGAGGGTGTGCCGGTGTTTGAGGAGGTTTGACTGGATGTGGATGTTTGAGAAGCTGTATTGGAGGGCGTCTGCGAACCACTTGCTTGTGCCGTTAGAGAGGCGGTTACAGTGGATGTCTGGCTCTTTGTGGGTGTAATTGTATTGGAGGATGTGGTAGAGGGTGTGGTCGATGTAGAGGCTGTCTGGGAAGGTGTGCCTGTTTGGGTGTTTGTGCCAGTTCCTGCGCCGGTTGATGTGGGGGTCGCCGTGAGTGTGGTGGTTGTGGATATGCTCGCCGTTCCAGATCCTGAGCTCGTTATTGTCCCTGATCCTGAACCAGTTGCAGTTCCTGTTCGACTTGCGATGCTTTGCGTGGGATTTGCGGTATTGGAAGGAGTCTGAGGAGGAGTATGGGAGGGTGTATTGGTTTGCGTCAGCGTACCTGTTGATGTCGCCGTGGGACTTAAAGAAAGGGTAGTGGTCGGCGTCTCAGCAGGGGTCGAAGTGAGTGTAGTGGTTGTAGTGGATGTCCCTGATTGAGTAGGGGAAATGGTGCTCATGGCAGTGGGTGAGACTGTATTAGGATCTGTTGGGTGGGTTGTCAGTGTGGGACTGGGAGTTGTTGTTGATGTTATTGTATTGGAGGAGGTCTTTGTCATGGTCCTGGAGGGTGTATTTGTAGCTGTCTGCGTTATGGTATTCGATGGCGTATTGGTCTTACTAGCAGTGGTGGATGTAGAGGCCGTCTGTGAACTACTGGCAGTATTGGAGGGGGTGACTGTAAAAGAGGGGGTTTGGGTGGAGGATGCGGAGGAAGAGGTGGTGCTAGTGATGGTATTTGTTTGGGTGGATGTTTTGGAGGAGGTTGTGGAGGGCGTCTGGGTATTGGAGGGTGTATTCGCGGCGGTTATTGTAGGGGTTTGTGTACCGGTCATTGTCTGACTCGCAGTCTGAAAGGCTGTGCCGGTTCCAGTGCCGGTCTGAGAAGGGGTAAGACTGGGCGTTACAGTAGCACTCGCAGTTTGGGTAGGAGTTACGAAGCCTGTGCCCGTATGTGAAGGGGTCACGGAGGGAGATACAGTTCCAGTCTGAGTAGGGGTCTGTGTTGGTGTTTGTGTTTGGGTGCCTGTTCCTGTCTGTGTCTGCGTTAGAGTGTTGGAAGACGTCTGAGTTATTGTTTGACTGATAGTGTTAGATGCAGTTCCTGTGCCGGTTCCTGTTCCTGTGCCAGATCCCGTCTGTGTGCTTGTTTGGGTCGGCGTCTGAGTGGAACTAATCGTCATGGAGGGGGTTTGTGTGAATGATTGTGTGCCGGTTTCAAAGGATGTTGGGCTCTGACTAGGTGTCATTGTGCGACTACTGGTTCGTGTGATGGTTTGTGAACGCGTCTCGCTTCTTGTTTGTGTTGGGGTAGGTGTTTCGGTGGATGTCTGTGTTCCACTGGCAGAGGGACTATTAGAGGGCGTCTGCGTCTGCGTCTGTGTCAGAGTCTGACTTGGTGTCTGAGTGGGTGTCCCCGTTATTGCGGGTGTTCCTGTGACTGATTGGGTGCCGGTTGACATGGGGCTACCTGTTCCTGAGATTGTTTGTGTTCCTGAGCCAGTTCCTGACCCTGTGCCTGAGATGGTCTGTGTCTGTGTTTGTGAAGCGGTATTGGAGGGCGTATTACTGGGCGTTTTTGATGGCGTATTTGTGAGTGTGTTTGTTCCAGTGCCCGTCTGCGTCGAACTAGATGTAATCGCGCCGGTCCCTGATTGCGTATAGGTGGCTGTCGGTGTCTGCGTTTGTGTCTGAGAGGGGGTGATTGCGGGTGTTCCTGATATGGTCTGGGTGATCGTCTGACTGGGCGTTGTAGTGCGCGTGATAGTTGTTGTTAGAGAGAGTGTGGTTGAGGGAGTCTGTGTTTGACTGGGCGTCTGTGTTAAGGGGGGCGTAGGGGTGTTCGAGGGCGTATTTGAGGAGGAAGGAGTTTGTGTGGCAGTCTGGGTGCCTGTTTTAGGGGCTGTTGCTGAGTTGGAGGACGTGCCAGTGCTAGTTCCTGTTCCAGTTCCAGATCCAGAACCACTATTCGTGTTCGATGGGGTCATGGTTTCTGTTCCTGTGCCACTAAGTGTATTTGTTGGGGTGATAGTTATTGACTTTGATGCTGTCTGTGATAGTGTTCCTGATACGGAGGCAGTTATGGAGGGGGTCACTGAATTTGTAGGGGTGTTTGTCATTGTATTTGATGGTGTTCCTGTTTGTGACTGTGTATTTGTATTAGAGGACGTTTGCGATCCTGTCTGTGTTCTTGTATTAGAAGGGGTCTGTGACGTCGTCCCTGATTTGGTGACGGTTTGTGTCTGCGTGCCAGTTAGAGAGGGCGTATTTGATGCTGTATTGGTAGGGGATTGTGTGTTAGAAGGGGTTACGTGGGCGGAGGCAGTCTGTGTAACAGTTCCTGATCGTGATGAAGAGGGGGTGCGTGTCTGAGATGCTGTGTTTGAAGGTGTTATTGTTTTTGTGGCCGTTTGAGAGGGGGTTCTAGTTTGTGTAATTGTATTGGATGGGGTTTGGGTTATCGTATTAGAGGGTGTTTGTGTGGGTGTCCCTGAACCTGTCTGTGTCATGGTATTGGAGGCAGTATTGGAGGGAGTTCCTGTCTTTGTTGATGTTATTGTATTAGAAGGGGTTTGTGAAGGTGTCCCTGTTCCCGTTTGCGTTATTGTATTAGAAGGTGTTTGAGAAGGGGTTCCTGTTCCCGTTTGCGTTATGGTATTGGAAGGGGTTTGTGAAGGTGTTCCTGATCTAGTTGATGTCATAGTATTTGAGGCGGTATTTGACGGAGTTTGACTTGGTGTTCCCGTCTTAGTCTGAGTTATGGTATTCGAGGCAGTATTTGATGGAGTCCCTGAACCAGTTTGTGTTATGGTATTCGAAGCAGTATTGGAAGGTGTCCCTGATCCTGTTTGCGTTATGGTATTCGAGGGGGTATTAGAGGATGTCCCTGAACCAGTCTGTGTTATAGTATTTGAAGGGGTTTGACTTGGTGTCCCAGTCTTAGTCTGCGTTATGGTGTTCGAGGCAGTATTGGAAGGTGTTGTTGATCCAGTCTGAGTTATGGTGTTCGATGCAGTATTCGAGGGTGTCCCAGTCTTAGTCTGCGTTATGGTGTTCGAGGCAGTATTGGAAGGTGTCCCTGAACCTGTTTGTGTTATGCTATTGGAAGCAGTATTTGACGAAGTCCCTGAACCAGTCTGTGTCATAGTATTTGAGGGAGTATTCGAGGGCGTCCCAGTCTTAGTTTGTGTTATGGTGTTCGAGGCAGTATTGGAAGGTGTCCCTGAACCAGTTTGTGTTATGCTATTGGAAGCAGTATTTGACGAAGTCCCTGATCCAGTTTGCGTTATAGTATTCGAAGCAGTATTTGATAGAGTCCCTGAACCAGTTTGCGTCATAGTATTTGAAGGGGTTTGACTTGATGTCCCAGTCTTAGTTTGTGTTATAGTATTTGAGGCAGTATTGGAAGGGGTCACTGATCCAGTCTGAGTTATGGTGTTTGATGCAGTATTCGAAGATGTTCCAGTCTTAGTTTGTGTTACGGTGTTTGAGGCAGTATTGGAAGGTGTCCCTGAACCAGTTTGTGTTATGCTATTAGAAGCAGTATTCGATGGCGTTCCTGAACTAGTTTGCGTCATAGTATTTGAAGGGGTTTGACTTGGTGTTCCAGTCTTAGTTTGTGTTATAGTATTGGAGGCAGTATTAGAGGGTGTTCCTGATCCAGTTTGTGTCATAGTATTCGAAGGGATTTGACTTGGCGTTCCAGTCTTAGTTTGTGTCATGGTATTTGAGGCAGTATTTGAAGATGTTCCTGATCCAGTTTGCGTCATGGTATTTGAGGCAGTATTGGAAGGTGTCCCTGAACCAGTTTGTGTCATAGTATTTGAGGATGTTCCTGAACCTGTCTGTGTAATTGTATTAGAAGATGTTTGACTTAATAATCCAGTAGAAGTCCTTGTAACTGTAGTTGTTAGTGTTCCAGTCCTTGTCTGTGTAGCAGTATTTGAAACAGATATGGAAGGTGTTCCAGTTTGTGTTATGGTATTAGAGTTTGTCTGGGTACCTGATTGTGTTATAGTATTAGATGCAGTATTAGATGCTGTATTAGAAGTTGTCTGTGTTTGTGTTGCGCTTAATAACAGCGGACTTTTTGTAGGTGTCATTGTCCTTGAGGATGTTTGTGTAATTGTTGTTGTGCGGGAGATTGTCTGTGATATTGTTTGTGTCATAGTTGGTGTGGGGGATGTTGATATTAAAATACATACAGTATCTGATGTTATGGTACACGCCGCTGTCTGTATTTGATTTGCTAGACATACAGTGCATGGAGTACAAGAGGCTGCATTAGTCGTAGTGCTGAAAGTGGAACCGGCTACACAAGACGTACATCCCTTATTGACTGTCACACTACATGCTGTAGATATATAGGTTCCTGCGGCACAAGTGCTACAAGCAGTACAAGAGGCCGCGTTAGTCGTGGTGCTGAAAGTGGACCCTGCTACACAAGAAATACAACCAGTATTTGCTAGGGCAGTACATGTTGTAGATCGATATGTTCCAGCGGCACAGACCGAGCAAGCCGAGCACACCCTATTCGTGGTCACAGTACACGCAGTGGACTGATAGGTTGTGCCGGTAATACAGGCTGCCGCACAGGTAGTACAAGAGGCAGCATTTGTTGTTATGCTGTAAGTGGATCCTGCGACACAAGAAACGCACCCTGTATTTGCTAGGGCAGTACAGGTTGTAGATCGATAGGTGCCAGCAGCACAGACCGAGCAAGCCGAGCACACTCTATTCGTTGATACAGTACAGGCGGTAGACTGATAGGTGGTGCCGGCAATACAGGCTACCGCACAGGCAGTACAGGAGGGGGCATTGGTCGTTGTACTATACGTGGATCCTGCAACGCAAGAAACGCACCCTGTATCTGCTGTAGTCGTACAGGTCAAGGAGCGATATGTTCCAGCCGCACAGACCGTACAAGCAGTACAGGCTGCCGCATTAGTTGTTGTACTATAGCTTGTTCCCGCTACGCAAGCAGTACATATCTTATTGGCCGCCACAGTACAAGCTGTGGATATGTAGGTTCCAGCAGCGCAAGTGGAACATGTAGTACAGGAGGCTGCGTTAGTTGTGGTGCTGTATGTCGATCCTGCAACACACGAAACACAACCAGTATTTGCTAGGGCCGTACAGGTTGTGGATCGATAAGTGCCGGCGGCACAGACCGAGCAAGCCGAGCACACCCTATTCGTTGATACAGTACAGGCAGTGGACTGATAGGTGGTGCCTGCGATACAGGCTGGAGCACAGGCAGTACAGGAGGCCGCGTTAGTTGTTGTGCTATATGTCGATCCTGCGACGCAAGAAACGCACCCTGTATTTGCTGTTGTCGTACAGGTCAAGGAGCGATATGTTCCAGCAGCACACACGGTACAAGCAGTACACGAGGCCGCATTAGTTGTTGTACTATAGCTTGTTCCCGCTACGCAAGCAGTACATAGCTTATTGGCCGCCACAGTACAAGCAGTGGATATGTAGGTTCCAGCAGCGCAAGTAGAACAGGTGGTACAGGAGGCTGCGTTAGTTGTTATGCTATAAGTGGAGCCAGCAACGCAAGAAATACAACCTGTGTTTGCTAGGGCAGTACATGTTGTGGATCGATAGGTGCCGGCGGCACAAATGGTACATGCGCTACACACCCTATTCGTTGATACAGTACAGGCGGTGGACTGATAGGTTGTGCCTGCGATACAGGCTGGAGCACAGGTAGTACAGGATGCAGCATTCGTTGTGGTACTAAAGGTGGATCCTGCTACGCAAGCAGTACACCCTGTATTGGCAGTTGTCGTACAGATCAAGGAGCGATATGTTCCAGCCGCACAGACCGTACACGCAGTACAGGCTGCTGCGTTAGTTGTTGTACTATAGCTTGTCCCTGCTACGCAAGCAGTACATATCTTATTGGCAGCCACAGTACAAGCAGTGGATATATAGGTGCCAGCAGCGCAAGTGGAACATGTAGTACAGGAGGCGGCGTTAGTCGTTGTACTATATGTGGAGCCAGCAACACAAGAAACACATCCTGTATTTGCTAGGGCAGTACAGGTTGTAGATCGATATGTTCCAGCGGCACAGACCGAGCAAGCCGAGCACACCCTATTCGTGGTCACGGTACACGCGGTGGACTGATAGGTGGTGCCGGCGATACAAGCAGGAGCACAAGCAGAACAGGAGGCAGCATTCGTTGTAGTACTGAAGGTGGACCCTGCTACGCAAGAAACGCACCCAGTATCAGCAGTTGTCGTACAGGTCAAGGAGCGATATGTTCCTGCCGCGCACACAGTACAGGCAGTACAGGTTGCGGCGTTGGTTGTTGTGCTAAAGGTGGATCCTGCTACACACGCAGTACATGCTCGATTTGTTGTTATAGCACAGGCGGTAGATGCGTAGGTTCCAGCAGAACACGTCGCACATGTGGCGCAGGTTGCCGCATTGGTAGTAGTGCTATAAGTTGATCCTGCTACGCAAGAAACGCACCCTGTATTTGCTAGGGCCGTACAGGTTGTGGATCGATAGGTGCCAGCCGCGCACACGGTACAAGCAGAGCATACCCTATTTACCGTTGTAGAACAGGCAGTAGACTGATAGGTGGTGCCTGCGATACAAGCAGGAGCACAGGCAGTACATGATGCCGCGTTGGTTATAGTACTATAAGTGGACCCTGCTATACAGGAAGTACAGGCTCGATTTGTAGTTGCCGAACAGGCTGTAGAAGCATAGGTGCCTGCCGAACAAGTAGAACAGGTAGTACACGTTGCTGTGCCAGAGGTTGTTGTTTTATATGTGCCGGCCGCACAGGCTAAACAAGTAGAACCAGAACAATATGTTCCAACAGCACATGTGGCACACGCAAGTTGTCGCGCTCCAGAGAGGGGCGGATATCCAACGATATCTGTTGCTTGGTCTTGAATACCAAAGGTTGTCGCTGTCGCTGTAAATAGGAGCAAGGCGGCAAGCAGCATCCTCACCATTTAATTATACACGTCATTTATTCTTATATTGTTTTTCTGTATAATGTATAAAGAAAAACAACAATTTTAATCAGCTTATCAGCAGCTCAGCTTATCAGCATCCCAGCTTATCAGCATCCCATCGAATAGATCGGAACTCCCCCTGGAACTTTCCCCTTAAACTGAAATGATTCAAAGACCGGTTTGCGTATCTGGTCCTTCGGGACAGCGTCATGAACCGTTTTCGCAATAACAACATACAGGTCGAATCCAGGATATTTCTCATCCCCCGCCCTATCTTGATAGATAGAACGCCCATCATCGTCCAATGTCCATCTCCACAACAAGTTGAAAAGCGGGGACACGGTCTCATGCATCTTCCAACTCCCCTCCTGACTCAACAAAGGTACATTCGACCCTTTTCGTTTTTCAGGATATTCATCATACAGCCCTTCCAGAAGCGACACAGCAAATCGGCATAGATCAAAGGAGGGATTTGGAACAACCTTCGGTTTCTCGATCGAAAAGAACGGCCCAAAATTATATTGCCCTCCCGCATCGTTGTCAGGCCAGTGGTCGTCCGAAATCCAGAGATGATCCTGAATCTTGAAAATGGCGCGGCCAAAATCGATCAGTGAAAAGATGCGTCCATAGGTCGGGATGCGCCATGTAGTATTATCGCTCGCCCGATAATATAGAAAGGGTTCCTTGGTCGCCCTCCAGACCACGTTGTTTGTATGAAGATCATTGTGCGTAAACGATATCTGTCGTTGTAAGAATGACAGTGATGCAATGATCTGGAATGTCCATGCGAGCCAGAGCTTATCCCATTCAGGGGTTCCCTCTTGAATCACGTCTGACTCATCCAGGAGATTCTGGATCTCCTCCAGTTCTAGCAAATCATCCATAGTCCCTTCCTGTGCCTCCTGACAAATGATAATGACAGGCATTGAGGGGATATTCAAGGTGACATCGGGGCATTCTGTAATCGACGAACAGGTCTCGCCTTCGTCGTCCTCCTCTTCATCGGAGGAGGGTGATTCTTCAGGAACTTGATCCTGTTCTGGTTCTTCTTCTGTCGCCTCGAAATCAAAGGAATGGAGAGAGGCCTTATCATCTGCCACCTCCACATTGTCGACTGCGAGTTCTACTGTATTTGCGACGGACAGATTATCGAGATCATCGAACGGACAGGCCGGCTGAGACACAGAATCCGATTCAATCTCCAGAGTGGCCGAATGCGTCTTGAGCCCCCTCCAGAACCACCGACACTGCCTATAAGTGTCATATTCGTCCGTGATGCGGAACTTGTAGCTCTTCGCAATGCCGGTAAAGGACCCATAGGAGAGGGCGGCATGGGGCGTATATCCTCGATGGCGGAATTGGCCGATGACATAGTTTGCAACGGCGTCTACATAGGCCTGATTCGAGGGACTGTGGAGCTTTTCGAGGGTCTTTTTCCAGGCTGCCTCTCCAAGAGGCAGCAGGGGGTGATCTGGCACCATGTATTCGTTCTGTAGGAGGCCGATGGGATCAAGCAAATGGACGACCTTCATGAAGGCGCGGCCTTCTATCAATGTTCCTGAGGCATCCGCAAGAGTAACACTGAGAATACGGGGTTCATTCTCATCTGCGGCGCCCCATTTGGTAATACGGAAAGGGTGTGGGAGGGCTGCCAGCCGTCTATCGCGACCCTCGGGAAGGGGAAAGACCTCGAGGCCTGGATGATACCGCTGTAAGTGCTGAAAGGGATGGAAAGTTTCGATGTCGTCGTCCGAGATGGGCTCGACGCCACATGGTATTTTCAAAAGGGATGTGATCGCCTTCTTCATGGTCGCTCTTTTGCGTCGGGATAGAATGGAAACGGGTCTCAGGACGCATTTCTTTTTTCGTCTGTCTCATAAATGGCGACAGCAATGAATGTGAACCTCCGGAAGTTTAATATGAAGGATATACCTCAGGATGCGGTGGTGATCTTTATTGGCAGACGACGAACAGGTAAGTCGACGCTCGTAAAGGATCTGCTCTTTCACCATCAGAACATGCCGCTTGGCACGGTAATTTCTGGAACAGAGGAGAGCAACGGCTTCTTCAAGAAGATGATTCCGCCGATCTTCATCCATGGCGAATACAACCCTGTGATCTTAGCAAACTTTGTGAAGCGCCAGAAGCTCGTCATGCAGAAGATTATGCAGGACCAGGATCGTGGTGTGGCGTCCAAGCTCGATCCCCGCTCGTTCCTGATTCTGGATGATTGTATGTATGATGACTCCTGGACCCACGACAAGAACATTAAATATCTCTTTATGAACGGCAGATGGCTCAAGGTATTCTTCCTAATCACCATGCAGTTCCCTCTGGGAATTCAGCCCTCTCTGAGAACCAATGTGGACTATGTCTTTATTCTGAGAGAGCCCTATATGTCGAATCGAAAACGCATCTATGAGAACTATGGATCTGCCTTTCCCTCCTTTGAGTTCTTCTGTCAGATCATGGATCAGTGTACTCAGAACTTCGAATGTCTCGTGATTAACAATAATACACAGTCGAATAAGCTCGAGGATGCTATTTTCTGGTATAAGGCGGAGATGCACGGCGACTTTCGTATTGGTGCGCCCGAGTTCTGGGCGCACTCGGCGGCCATGAATAAGGAACGTGAGGAGGAGAATGCGTATGATCCTAGCGCAATGCGAAGACTCAAGGGGCCTACAATCCAAGTAAAAAAGACCACATAACAATAGAGGAATGAAGTCGAATCCCATGGATCTCCGACTAGCAATGGGGGCCATATTCATCATCTTAGCAGTCGTCATGGTTATCATCATGTATAATCAGGCAAATCCGGATGAGGGCTTTGTAGATGCGGGAGGATGCGGTCCCGATCAGCGCTATGTGGGAGGAAATGGGGATTTTGCGATCTGCGACCGCCCAGGTATCCGGTGTATTAATGGCTATTCGAAGACCGATGTTGCCGAAGAACTCCCCTATGAAACAACACTCCCTATCCGTCCTAAACAGTTTACAAACAGCCCAGACCAATAATTTCCCCCTGCCATAATAGAATGGTTCGCGCTTTAAAATCCAAGAATATGGGAATCCTGGCTCTCTTTGTAATTTTGATCGTGGTTGTCGCGTTTTCCACAGTTCTTCTTCGATATCTGTTCCGCGTAACAAGTGGCTTTACGGATCTGGCAGGTATCACGAGTTCCAATCAGACCCCCGTTCAGGACCCCAATACGGCATATTTGTGTAATTCTCCCAATGGCGATGGCGTGCCTTGCGGAGAGGCGGAGTTCTGCGATGGAACAACACAACGCTGCGTAAAGAAGACTGCGTTTGGTGGTCAGGTGCCCGATACTGGCTACTTCTCGTAAATAGTCTGTTAGTATTGTTAATATTATCATGTGCTGATAATATTAATAAGTGTTATAATGGGTCTATCAGTCAGTGGATGATTCGGCCTGATCCTTCTCCAATGCCTCCTTCATCTTGCGCTCTAAGACAAGGTCCGGAGCACCACTGAAGAGGGTATTTGCGGTCTCACTCACGACCTCATTCTTCACTTCCTCCTCGACGCGGCTGATAGTCGCTACGGGCGTGGAGCTCGTCTCAGAAGGGCCGAAGAGCTTCTTCTCAGCGGGCTTGTGTCCCGACTTCTTCTGCTCGTTGAAGAAGGCGGACTTGTTGTCTTCGTTCTCCTTGTACTTCTTCATGAGGGTGTTGAGCTCCTCCTGTGCATACTCCTGGTCGGCCACGAGGTGAGGCTTAGGATCCCAGGGCGTCCACTTGCCAATCTCGGAACAGTAGATATTGTGATACTTGTCATTCTTCTGAAGCTTCTTAGCACGCTGTTCGGCTTCCTTTTCGTCGCGTGCTACGGCGCGCACCTTGAATCCACGAATCGTGGTGCGGAAGTTATTCTTGGCATGGAACTCCTCCTCCAGCTTGGCCTGCTCCTTAAACAAGAAGTCCTCCCAGGCCGTCTGGATCTTGGTCTTATTGATGTCCTTCTGCTGCTTGCGAACAAAGGTCTGGTATTCCTCCATGACAGTGTCGATGGGGATACGATTTTTACGGCACAGATCGGCGAGCTCCGTCTTGCTATCCTTGTCGAGGGCATTCGCCTTTTCATCCAGATCCCGGTTAATAGTATTCACGCGATCGGCCAAGAAGCCCTCAAGACCCTTGATCTTGGAATCCACCTCATAGGAATGAAGGAAGCGCTCAAAGAAGAAGAGATCCTTCTTCTCGAGCACGTTGTCGGGGCTCAAGAAGCTAACAAGGGCGTATTTCTGGCCGGCGATAACCTCGTCCTCATCCAAGTAGTCCTCAACTGTGTTGCTTGTCATTGTCTTATCTTCCGGAGAATCTGTTTGTATCTTTAAGCCGCAGCATCTCGGATCCCTATCCGTTTTTTTTCCTGCGTAAGAAGTATATAATGGACTACGGAGTCGCTGAAATAGTTAATCGTGTGATCAAATATCTCATTGAGGGCTTGGTTGTCGCTGCTGCCGCTCTTCTCATCCCCCGCAAGACGCTCCCCATGGATGAGGTTGCCACCCTGGCCGTCCTCGCCGCGGTCGTCTTCGCCATCCTAGACGCTGTGAGCCCCTCCATGGGCGTTACGGCACGACAGGGCGCCTCCTTCGGTATTGGCGCCAACCTGGTTGGATTCCCCAAGGGTCTCTAAACACCTGGAACAATCATCCACCATCAAGTGTATATATCTATAATAAGATCTATACATACCACTAGTCATATTTATGATCGTATAACGATCACGGTCCCCACTGGATTTCTGTAGTCCATAAACATATACCACTCATAAGAGGAATTGATGTAATTATCGAAATTGTATATGATAATATATAATTTTATTGATTTTCTATGAAACATGTGCGTGTTTCAATATATTTTGATAGGGGCAGTGGTATATATGCCGTGTGGATATTTGGAAGGCTAAATACTCCATAGCAGAAGACGCAATCTGCTTTCAGTTCATACGCAGGATCTTCAGGGAACTGAATCTTTTCGAAGATGTGTCTTGGAACCGAAGGCTGCGCATGATGAATTCTAGCATCAGGATTATTGTTCTTAAATTTAATACATCCAGTGAAGCATTTATCCAAAATATCTGTTTGAATCTGATAGTCACGGATGAAAGGGAATGGTTGTTCGCATTCCTTTCCATGAAAGAAGTTATGAAGGACAATATCAGCCCCTCCTTCAATCGCCTTTTCAATGATCTCTAAGCGCTGAGGATGCATAAGGTCATCCGCATCGATAAAGGTTATAATATCTGTATCCAGGAGTTTCGCGGCGGCATTACGATTCTGTCCCGTATTTTGCTTGGTCTCTGTTGTAATAATGCGTAAAGGAAACTTATAGTCTCTATGAAAAAAATCATCTGGCTTGGAGGAGGAACAACTGACAACTACTTGATCTGGAAGGCGTGTTTGTTGATTAATGGACTCTAGGAGCTCATGGCATTTGCCGATATGTTTTATGAAGCAGGGGATCGCAACACCGATTCGCATTCTGAGAATCAATACTAAAAATTAATTTAAGCCCCTATATGTTATTCTAGAGAGTTACTGAATATTTTAGGGCACAATACTGCGTCCAATGTGTGCCAGGACGATTAAGTTCACACCAGTCAAAGAGATACTTGCCACTAGATGTGGTATATGGAAGAGGGGTCCAACAATTATATTTGAATGCAAATATCGCATTCATAACCCCCATTTCATTTGTGTGCCAAATAGGGAATTGATTCATTACATCGATGAGTTCCTGTTTTGTAACAGGAAGGGAGGTATCATGGATCCACATACAGTTTAAAAAATAGTGGCGATCTAGCACATCAGAACCGAATGTCTTTACGAAATCTTCTAGAACATCGGGTTGTTTAATAGTTTCAAGTTGTCGACCAAATCTCTTAGAGGGATCATTCCAGCCATCGTCGAGTGCCAATAGGTGCCCCTTCCATTCTAGATTCAAAAAATGTTCTAGAGAATCTAGAATACGCATTCCAGCATCAAAATAGATGAGCCGATCCCATTGTTTAAAAAAGGGGTCAAAACAATGAAGCTTCTCCCATTGTGTCAGCTTCTTAAATTCTCGCCCATCATCTGAGGGTTCACTGAATGGATTCTTTCTGCGAATATCTATAATATAATCTAAATCAATTCGATCAAATGTTGCTACTTGAATATTATTCTTAGCTACAAACTCCTGGTCGGGCGTAAAATCTACTGCTATCAAGACAATCGGGCCAGACCATTGTCCTCGGCCACGAAGATCATGGATCGTATTCTTCGCCTTCTCAAAATAAGGGGCATCACATAGGGTGACAACAACCGTCGACATTCTGGTAGACACTATTCGTATTTGTTTAGATTCTTTGAACCTAAACGGAGCAGGAGATTTTATGTCAAATGGCATATAAAACAACTGCTGTAACTATGTTTTTTGATTTAACAAAGTTGAAGGATGGCAATGGAGAAGTGAGAAATGCCGCTTTCTACATGAATCATGGAAAAGCTACGCTCGCTTTAAAAAATCCAATGGTGATTTTTTGCGATGAAACTACTAAGCAGCAGATCCAAGAAATACGTGAAACCGTTGCCCCAGGTGAACTTACAACATATGTTGTTAAAAATATTACTGAATATGATTTCTATAAGGATAATATTGACATTATCCTAGAAAATCGTCAGGGGCAGGCACATTATATAAATAGTCGTAATACAGCATCCTATTGTATTTTAACGACCTTTAAAATTACGGCACTTCATATCGCAAAACAGTTAGATCCCTATCATACCCCCTTTTATGCCTGGGTGGATTTTGGAGGAAGCCATATCATGCGCTCCTTTGCTGAATCTGTCCCTAAAGTTCTTTTAAATCCGAGACCTCGTATTGCTATGTGCTATATTCATTTTCGAGGGGCAAATGAATTACAGTCTATGAAACAGTATTTTAGGGAGGGAGGACCATGTGGCATAGCAGCTACCTGTTTTACTGTGGAAGCGACCTATATGAATCGGTTCTACAATGGAATTCAGTCCATTTTTCATGAAATGCTTCTGAATGGTGTGGGGCATTCTGAGGAAGGCGCCATGGTCTATTTTTTTCATCGCTATCCAGAACTCTGCACGATCTATTGCGGAGACTACTATTCGTGTGCTACAAACTATCATGAACCAAGGGAGGACTATAATACCGTGCGATGGTTTTTTATAGAACAGTGCCTTCATAAAGGCCGTGTTGATTTGGCAAAGGAAGCGGCACGAGCCCTTTTAGCGATAGATATATTATCTAGCGACCAACGAGCTGATTTGGAATATAACATAATGTCACGGGTTTAAAGATACTTTTTAATAAATACACAATTAGATGGCGACTGTTGTTTCCTGTTATTACCTCACATCTTCGAAACATTCTGTCGCAAAATACAGTGAATGGATCCGAAATTTTATGGCAATGGATATGAAGGTTGTTATTTTTACAAATAGTTATAGCCTTCCTATGCTTAATAGTTTGTATCCCGAAACAGAAAAGCGACAATATAAGATACGTGAAATAAATGATTTTTATACATCACGTTGGGATTGGAATAAAGAAGTAGCAATGGATCCAGAAATACATGTAGGACATAATCCATTTTTATATCAAATCTGGAATGAAAAAATATTTATGATAGCTGATGTTATCAAGGAGAATCCCTATAAAACAGATGCGTTTGCGTGGGTAGACATTGGATGTTTTCGTAGTAGTTCACAGTTAGATAGATTCACTGGATTTCCAAATCCCCTAAAATTCTCTTTAGAGAAGGTCAGTTTTTTACAAATTGAGCCCTTTATAGAAGATGATTATAATTCACTATATCCTGTTTCAAATCGATTTATTCATCGCATTACATTGGGAGGGACTATGTTTGCGGGTGGGGCAGAAGCGTTGTTAAAATTCAGGGATATCTATAGGAATATTATTGATGAAGCGGATAAATTGAATGTATTTAAGGGGAAGGATCAGAATTTATACGCATTCTGTTGTTTGAGACATCCAGAACTATTCCAAATAATACAGAATAGACCGAATCATCAATACGATAAATGGTTTAGTTTTCATCATATGTGGGCGGGTAGCCCATTTCTCCGTTTTGCGATTGTCGGTCCAGGATGTGGACCCATTCCTCCTAAGGGCTGGGGTGCATGTGAAAGTCTTGTTTGGGATTATGCATGTGAGTTGCGAACAATGGGGCACCATGTGGATATTATAAATACACAGAATATGAATGAAGCTATAGCCACTATTCGTGACACAAGACCCGATTTCGTTCACATACAATATGATGATTATGCGCATATTGCGTCTGATATTGCCCCCTTCTGTAAGGGTGTTGCCATTACATCACACTATGCGTATATGGAACAGCAGAATCGATGGGGCGGATGGGTCAATGTATTTCACAGGGCCACGGGACATACACATCCAAATATATTTCATTTTGCGTTGTCCGAGGGGTGTGCAAATGTATACAAGACCCATGGCATTAATCCATCGAAAATACACATTACGCCAAATGGAGCTCGCGCAGAACTGTTTCGATATACAGAGACACCCCAGTATCCTGATCGTTCTATTGTGATAGGAAAGATGGAGCGACGAAAAGGGCAGTATTTAGTTCAGCATAATCCAAGCGTCTGGTTTGCTGGAAATCGTCATGATGATACATTTAATTATTCAAATACTCGATGGCTAGGTGAATGGGATAAGGATACACTCTATGAGAATTTAACGGATTATGCAAATTTGGTGCTCCTATCAGAAGGAGAGGCAGATCCGCTCGTTGTTAAGGAGGCTTTAATAGCTGGGCTGGGTATTGTTGTTAGTGAATGGGGGGCTGCGAATCTTGATAGATCGCTTCCATTTATAACAGTTATTCCCAATAATAAACTAAATGATAGGGATTATGTGGATAAGGCGATTGAAACGAATCGGGCTATTTCAAACACGATGCGGTCACAGATCCATGAGTATAGTCGCAGATTTCAGTGGTCTGTTCTAGTAAAACGATATGTAGAACTGGTGAAGAGTATAATAGTCTAAAGATATATTATTTACGTTATGTATATGAAAATACTTCACGTATCATTTCATGTTGGATGTATTAATGATTTAACGTATGTATTTACAAAATTAGGACATTCAATAGATTATGAGAATTTACGTCCTCTTGGATTTAATATAACAAAAGATATTGCTAATAAATACTGGGATGAAAATAAAGATAAAATACAAACATATGATATAGTTATTACATCTGATACTGTAGCATTATCTTATATATTTTTATTACATTTAAATGAACTTGTCCCATATTTATTTATTTTAAATTGTAATCGTTTTGATTATGGTATGTATAATGAACCTCATTTTTATGAATTACTTCGTAATGTTAATAAGCATATTAATAAGATAACTTATATACCATATACAACATTCGAACAATTTTGGTGCGCTAAACATGGCATTTATATACATGAATTGCCAATTAGACCTATTGGAAAATGGATTGAAAGTGCTACATTTACACATAAGGGAATAATTGATGATTTTGGCCAAATTAATAGATCTATGGTATTTGAGCCAGAGAATCAAACAATGTTTATACAAACATATGGCAATCATACACAATTTATGAATTTATCATTAACTTTATATAGTGCTGGTATTAGTGTTGCTTATGGGGGCTATAATTATTTTAACGAAATTATACCTTTTAAGGGGCTAGTTGTATTACCCGATGCTTTTTCTAAATATTTTGTATTTGAATCAATACAAAATCAATTACTTGTTTATGTACCATCGCAAAAATTTTTATTAGAACTTATTAGTAAACATAAGTATTATTTTAATATTGAAGGAAGTGGTGGCAAATTACAACAGGAATTGGTTAATTTGTGTGAATGGTACCATTGGCCTGAAACTAGAATTTATTTTGATTCATTTGATGACCTTACTCAAAAGATTAAAGAAACAACCCCACAAATTAAAGAAGAAAAAATAAAATGGATGAAATTTTATGGTAATATAATTGAGAATTCTGAGCTTCAAAAATGGAAAGTTCTTTGTGATAAGGTGGTATTACATCGCCAATAAATTATATTTGTAATATAATTTGATATTCATCCGCCACAATTGAGGAATAATATATATTATAATATTTATATATTATACATTAGCATATAAATATAATATAGTAATATATAAATCATATAGCATAATAACTTAAACAATATATTATTATAGTTTATATATGGAAACTGATATTTTCAAGACATTTCGTCAAGTGATTATATGGGGTTTCCCCCTTCATACACATACCCACTCTTATATACATGGTGCCTGGGTAAAGACATTCAAGCATCTAGGTATTGATGTTCATTGGTTTCATGATAAGGAGTTTCCACATGATTTTGATTATTCAAATACATGCTTTATTACCGAGGGCTGTGCGGATGATAATATCCCAATTAATTCTTCCTCCACCTATTTCGTTCATATTGCGAAAAATCCATCCAAATATTTATCAAAGGGGGCACGTCTGATTGACATTCGTTATAATGTTCTTGAAATTCATGACTGTAATTATGACTATGTTCTTCCTAAAGAGCCCATCTATATCAGTAAGGAAACGCTTTATGAACGTGTAGTGGATGATTCTGCGGTTGCTAGTCGTAGTGGTCGCCCAATTACAAAAGCCCCCTATGAAGCGGCATATATGATGTGGGCCACGGATCTTCTCCCTCATGAATTTAACTATGATGATGCCGCTGCAGCACATTCAAATACTATTCACTATATAGCATCCATAGCAGATGATAATCCATTTCATGAATTTGCCAAGTGCGCATTAAACGCAGGCCTTGAAGTGAAACATATTGATCCTTGGAGAAATCCTGTTTCCTATGAGGATAATATAATTCTCATGAAGGCATCTTATTGTGCGCCTGATTTTCGTTCACACGGTCAATTAGATAAGGCCCAACAATATGGGAAAATGAATGGAACAAATCATTTAGATAATGGTTATATTCCCTGTCGCGTGCTAAAGGCCATTAGTTATGGTCACACGGGTATTACAAACTCAAAGCGTTTGAAAGAGCTACTTGGTGATCACGTGGAATATGCTGCTACGCCTAATGATGTCTTGCCGCTTGTAGAAAAACGAAAAGGGGATGTTGAGTGGAGAAAGACAGCCATGCGTTATATAGCCGAAAATCACACCTTCTTACAACGTGTACGCGATTTGGCTCGAATCCTTAATATGGGTTCCTATACCACAACATGTGTTTCCGCACTATATGAAATTGGTCGAGAAGCAGTTGACGGGCGCAGTATCCAGGATTATACTAAATGGACGGAAAATACGTTAAAGTCAATTCGTGACCCAGTTGTTTTTTATTTGGATAAACAACTTAATTTGAAAAATCATTTTCTGAATATCCGATCTGGTGCTGGCCCCATTAAATTTATTGAAACAGCCCTAGAGGAGATTCCAATGTGGAAATATTATGATAGTGCACGCCTTATTATTAATAATCCCCCACCACTTAAATATCCAAGGGATATTACAAATCTTATACCAGAATATACAATGATTCAATATAGTAAATTTGGTTGGCTAGATCAAGCTATACAAACAAATCCATTTAAAACACCACAGTATTTATGGATAGATGCTGGATTCTCACGATTTTATAATACAAATTATGTATATCAAAGTGTTCGTATGCCTACAAATAAATTTTATTGTAAAGTAAATGATCGAGAAAGTTGGATAGATAAACTAGAGGCAGATACATATATTACTACAACTGAATGTATTCTTCATGGATTTTTTTGGATAATATCGCCCGAAACATTTTATATTATAAGGGATGAGATCACTCGAATCTGGGAAAAAGATATGTTAGCTAAGAATCGTCTCGATGTTGATCAAGTTGCTTTAGCATTAGCATGTAAGAGACATCGTAATCTATTTGAAGTAGTGCCTGATTCAGGAAATTATACTCCGCCAAATGTATTTAAAAATATGTTTAAACCCGTACTGATTAATAATCCTACAAATTTTAATTATCAAATATAACTTAAATATATAGATATAGTCTATATTAGAATGAGTAAAGTAGTTGGTATTGGTAATTGTCAGATATCAGGCATACGCGATATATTAGAACAATATACTAATTTTAAAGATAAATATGTATTTCAACAATTTGCTAATTGGCAAATGATTGAAAATAAGGAAGCTCCGCCTATAGAGTCTATTAAAAATGCTGATGTAATTATTTATCAACCCCTTTCAGACGTCCATGGATGTTTTAGCACAAATCCTGACAATCCAAATAATATGCTTCAGTTTGCCAAATCTGATGCAATTATAATTTCAATGCCCCGAATGTATAATGATTCATTATGGCCTGTATTTGCGAAACGATATGCTAAAAATTTTTATTGTGGAGATGAATACTTAAGAGATTTTAATGGAGCATCCAAAAATACAATTCTTACTATGTATGATAATAAACATATAAATTTTTATTTTCCAGAACGATTTAGTAAAAATATGGATATTTCATATAGTAAAGAGATAAATACAGATGTTAAGGTAGTAAAATTTATATGCGATAATATTAAACAATCACAACTTTTTTTAACACCGGATCACCCTACTACGCTATTATTTCGTCATTGCGTAGATCAAATGCTAGATCATCTTCATGTTTCTTATACCCAATCAATTGATAATCTTCCTGATAACTTATCTCTAATAGAGGAGAGTACATATCAGCTTCCTACAAGGAGATTACCTCAAAGTTCTTTTTCTACAAAATCATTTCATTATGAATGGGATCATAAAATAGATGATCTATTTTATCGTAAAACATTATCCGATCATTTAGATTTTATAAAAAGGCACTAAATTTATGTTTATAATAGCATCCTATTAAGAACCGCGTTAACTTCCGATTTGGATAGACTTCGCGGCCCTACTGTATTACTCGGAAAGGTGTGCTGGTTGAGTTTCTCAATAATTGCGAGTAAATTCCCTAAATGTTTCGACTCCAGTTTCAAGAAGTAGTGATAGTTCGGATTAGGATCCCCTCCTACAGAACACTTTCCAGCACACCCCCCCGCCCTCTTGATCGCCAGATCGTAGGCAGATCCATGTTTAACATAGTCAAATCCAACCGGATCAATTGGCGGTTCTATCACCCTATTCGTCGTTTTCTTGCGCCAAATCTGGAACACACATGGCACATCGTATTCGGATCCGTTGACCTCAAATGCCCCCTTGTCAAGTTCCTGTGAATATTCACAATGAAAGGCCAGTGGAAAGACCCGATTCATACTGGGTTTCACGAAAGACCGTGGTAGAATAAAGGCAATGATATCACCATATTGGGCCGCATGCCGAATAAAGGCCTTTGCTAAAGAGCTCTGTGGTCCAAATGGCGGATTGCCGAAGAAGATGCGCTTTTTTTGAGTGGCAGGTTGCCACTTCAGAAAATCGCCCCATAGAATATTCGAATCACCGGGCTCCAAATCTATTCCTAAAATATCCGCTATCCCGCTCAAAGCCTTCATAAATGCGCCTTTTCCCGCACTTGGTTCGACCCACTGATACTCCTCAGCCTCAGGACATAGTCGACGAATAGTAGCAACACATGCCGCTGCTACAGATGTCTTTGTATAATATTGGTCTTTAGTGTTTTTACGAAATTTGCCCGTATCCTGTGTCATTGTTAGCTGCTCTCTACTGAATAAGGCAACTCAAATTTACTGAACCACAAATAGAAATGTTCGTCCAACTCTTCACTTTAGCCGCTGCGTATTTTACTGTTTCAACCGCCACCCAGAATGGCCCTTCCTCCCTTTACACGCTTCTTAACGGTCAGACATTCAACCCCCCTGGCTATACCATTGTCATGTATCAGTCCTGTATGCAGAATCAGAATGCGGGAAATCCATGCGGCACATTCAGTGGATTCCAATCTTCGAATGGCGTATATACCTATCAGCAATATGGCCCTGCCACCTGTTCTGGTTCCTGTTGTCGTCAATTTGAATTAACTTTGGCCTGTGGTCCTACTATGCAAATGAGTGGCGTGAACGAGAATCCCACTTGTAATTATCATGCTACCTTGACTCTTCCAGAAGTGTGTGGTGTGGACCTGACTGTTGGCAATGAAGTTGCCTCTGTGTCTCCTACGGCACTACCTCCCACGTCGTCACCCACTCAAACTGCCACAGGAACGGAAACAGGCACCGCTACAATTACAGCATCGACTACTACTACCTTAACAGCCACAGGGACAGAAACGGGTACCCCTACTGTTACGGCATCTACGACTACTACCCTGACTGCCACAAGCACACCCCTCTTCCAAATTACTGCCTATCCGACCACCACTGCGACGATGACCCTCACGGCAACTGCCACACCCCTCTTTATGATAACTGCTTATCCAAGCCCCTCCCCAGTCAATGTAACTCCCACATCGACTCCCCTCTTCTTCTACACACCCTATCCGTCCGTTCCAGCCAATGGATCAGGGGGACTTTTAGATCAGGCCACCGCGCTTATAAATAGTGGTAGTCCCACCTCTATCATTCTCGGTTCGGTTGCACTTGGAATTATCGGTATCGGTGCTATCGCGGCAACCGTTGCCTATTTTCGGAGCGGTGGCACCGTTGGAGGATTTATCAACAAGGTTAAAGCCCAGAAAGGTGCCATTCAGCAGTTCGCCAACGCCTTACCCCTCTCTGACGAACAAAAATCAAAACTCAATAAAGCCATTGATGAACCAACTTCTGTTCTACCGCCACAGGTCACTGCTGCCGTTCATCAAGCAGAAGCACTAAAGGAGCAGGCTATCGCCGCGAATCAATCTGTCGTTCAGATGTTGCCACCATCTATGGCTGCTGCTGTCATCGCCAAGCAAAATGCCGTTATTCAACAGGTTCAGGAACAGATAGATAATAAGGTGGAAGCAGTATCTTCCTTTGCGCCTCTAGGAACATCCCAGCATGTTCCTACGTCCCAGCATGTCCCTACTTCCCAGCATATTCCTACGTCCGAGCATGTCCCTACCGAAACAACTACAGGACTAATCAACAGCACAGTTAGTCTAGTTGTTTCTCCCGAGGATGTCGAGGCTGTAAAGGCGTTTTTGGCACAGAAAGCAGCATCAAGTTAAATATTAATCTAAAGAATTCGATTTGTTTATATATAAATGAAAATTGCTCTCATAGGTCCTGGTATTATGCCTATACCGCCTCCTGGTTGGGGGGCGGTAGAGATATTGTTATGGGATTATTACTTAGAATTGAAAACACACGAGGGCGTGGAAGTCGATATTATAAATCATATGAGACAATATCCTTCCGATCAATCGGGACCACATACAGAGTATTCTCAGCATTTAATAAAAACAATTAATGACGGACAGTATGATTTCGTTCATATACATTATGATTGTTTATATCATATTATGCCATTTTTAACATGTAAAAAGTTAGGAATTACAAGTCATTTTCCATATATTGATATTTTAGAAAAACACGGTGGATATAGGGATACATTTCATTATATGTGTAATAATGAAAGACATACTATTTTTGCCCTTTGTCAAAAAGATTATGATATGTTCAATACGTATGCTGTAAATAAGAGCAATATTGTATTACTATTAAATGGCTCAAATCACAATCAAATTCAACCAGTTAATTCGCTGGATGAGAAACAATTATCTGATAAAAGCATGTATCTAGGGAAAATCGAAGAACGGAAAAGGCAACACGTTTATTGTAAAATACCTAATATTGATTTTTATGGAACATGTAGTAATAATTTTCGATCAAATCTTAGTTATAAGGGCGAACTATTAAGAAATGATTTGCCAAACGTACTAAAACAGTATGGTAATTTAGTCCTTTTAAGTGATGGAGAATCAGCTCCCCTTGTTATTAAAGAAGGGCTGATGGCTGGACTACCAATTGTCACTAATCGATGTAGCGCGGCCGATTTAGATATGACGCTCCCATTTATTGATATTATTCCAGATGATAAATTGAATGATTTAGAGTATGTAGCGGCCAGAATTAAAGACAATATGGCAAAACAACATATGTATAAGGATATACGAACTTATGCTGTTGCCAATTTTTCATGGAAAACATTAGTAGCAAAATATTTACAGACTATTCAGGCTATCTAGATGCCAAAATTTGATTTAATCTATTTTTCTTTACCAGAATAGAGTAGATGGACCTAGATCTTAAAGCACTGGATCCCTTCTCGGCAACCTCTATTGCCGATAAGAAGATCCACTTGAGAATCCAACAACGCAACGGAAAGAAGTGTATTACGACAGTTCAGGGTCTCGATGATGATCTGGATATTAAGCGTATTGCGAAGGCCATGCGAAAAGAATTCAACTGTAATGGATCAATCGAACAGAACGAACAGTATGGGGAGATTATCCAATTACAGGGGGATCAGAGGGATAATATTGCAGAATGGCTTATTGAGCAGGAGATTCTGACAAGGCAGGAAGCCGTCCAAAGGATTGTCAAACACGGATAACTTAGGGCTCTTCGCCCTAAGTTATAGGATAAAATGATGGATAGAGGTGGCAAAGCCACCTCTATCGTTCATGTATTTTCCTTTAATTAACCCCGCTTAAAAATACTAGATGATGAGTTCTCTAGAATGACAGAACTCATCGATCTCATATCCGATCCAAAAGCCAGGCTCACGAAGATCATGGATGCCTTTATAGAACGCGTCGAAGCAGAACACCAGAAGCGAGAACGCAACCTCGACCGTGTCTTCGAGCAATATCGAACCAAGCTCCATCGACAGCATCTCAAAGCCATCCATTCCTATAAGTCTATCTTGGACCAGATGTTTATTGAAAGTAATCGCAATACAGAGCCCGAGGCCATTCAGTTCTTTGAACGCTTTATGCGTGCCGAGGACAGAGATCCCTGGCGTCAAGTGATCCGCGAGGCCCTCCCTGTTCTCGACAAGGTAGAACGCGAAGGTGGGCGTGTCGATATGAGTATTAAGCACTACGATAGCAGTAAGATTGCGTCTGGCAGCTGTCTATTTAGCGATGACAGGGACGGCCATTTCAGTTTTATCGGCGAGTTCCTGGATGGCTTCGATGATTTCTACGAATACAAGGTCATGAAAATGCATAAGGACGAAAAGAAGAAGCGGGAGGATGATGAGGCCTGGATGGATCGCCATATGGCAGAATGGCGTGCCAAGAATGGTCCCAAGAATGAGACGGTTCTGAAAGAGTGCGCTGCCATGCCAGATGAGGAACCCGATTTGATTCAACGAATTACGAAGGATCTAGAACAAAATCTTCCTAGCACTGAGTAGAGAATGGCATCAACTGTTGTAACACCTGCCCTGAAAACCACATTTACAGCCTCTTATCTTGTTTTAATGGGCTACACGGGCCTAACCCTCATTGAGGCGCTCAGAACCAATAATACAAATGTGCGCCACGTGATGAATATTGAGACGACGGTGTCCTTAGTTGCGGGCCTAGCCTATAGCATATTTAATGAAATGATTAAGCAGCCCACTGTCAATCTTCATGAGATAACTAAGATTCGGTATATTGACTGGTCTATTACAACACCCCTCATTATACTTGTGATCCTATTGTTCTATGGTGGATCGATCCATCCTCTTGCCTCCGTGTATGGAACACTGATTTTACTCAACTGGGGCATGCTCGCCGCGGGCTACTTAGGCGAACAGGGGTCCATTGATAAGATGGCAGGGTGCCTCGTAGGATTCTTGTTCTTTGCTGCCATGCTCTACACACTCTATTCGTGCTGCATACCGGCCAAGGCGAATCATGCTGTCTTCTTCATCTTCGCGATCATCTGGTCGTTCTATGGAATTGCTTATATGCTGGACGAGGAGAAGAAGAATATAGCCTATAACATCCTGGATGTGATTTCTAAGGCCATCTTCGGTGTTGTCTTGTATCTCTATTACGGAAAGGTGCTGGACTTCTGAGGCGAGCACCCTGCTCGCTCCAGGGAACACGCCCCCGCCAAAGGCGGGGGCAGTCTTGTATATAAGACGAGACTTATATAGAATGTTGAAGGCCATCCTCCTTGCCTCCTTAGCATCCCTATTCGTCTCCTCTCAGCCCATCGCAACTAATTGTGATACCAAATCGGTCTTTCAGGTGGAGCAGATCTCTATAGAATATGAATTACCGCCTGTAAATTCCACTTTAACAGTTGCCTATACGGTTCCCGAAACAATTGAGGATGGCCTTGCTAAATTTGCCTGTACGCTCAATGGAATCCCCGTATTGAATGAACAGAAGCCACTGTGTCAGGACACAGTATGCCCCATTGTCGCTGGATTTCATAATGATTCCAACCCTTTTGAGACGGCCTTGACATCTGGAACGCTCAGCTGTACTACGAAATGGCTACGAGTAGATGGTTCTGTTCTTCGCTGCATTAAGATCGTAGAGACATCCTAACGCTTATATTTATCAGAAACGCGTCGAGTGCCATTCGCTCTCGGAATGAGTCCTTTGGCCTTTAAGGAAGAACGCATAGTGAAGCCGATGGACTTCCCTTGCTTCCAGAGTTTTAGATATTTCCTATCACGCTTGGTAACTCGATAAGACATTCTATTCGTCCTATATAAATTTATTATAAACCTAATAAATTTATATAAATTTAAGAGACTGCCCCCGCCTTTGGCGGGGGCGTGTTCCCTGGAGCGAGCAGGGTGCTCGCAGGGTGCTCGCTACACGGTGCGTATAAACTGCCACTGCATATCCGAGCAGATCCCCTTCCATGCCTGATCTTGAATATACAGCTTATCTCTGTTCTTGAGAAGCGGAAAGCAGGCCAGATGTTCGTCCATCTCTAAAAGTTCACAAAACTTATAAAGAATATAGCCGTAGCTCAAAAAGTTTCTGCGTCCCTTTGGAATGTGCTTCTTGAATGCCGGTTGGATTTCACGAAACATATGGCGCAGTTTCTCCTCATCCTCGCGGCTCATGAACGGCGCATTCTGGCCCGAAAGTCGATTGATAATATGTGGAATATGCTCGTAGTATTTCGTTTCACCCATATGTCGCAGAATCTCTCGGAGTTTTGTGCGTTTCAAAGACCCAAAATTGCTTATGCGCTCCTTCTTGAGCTGGAGCAGAATCTGATCGTATATGACCGTTGGAATCTCCGTCGACTCCTTCGCCTGGAACTGTGCGAGCCACTCATTAAAGTGGTTGATCTTCTTATAGGCATAGTACGAAAGTTCTCTCGGAGGATCCTTATAGGATGGCTTGTCCGAGTCAATAAGAATGAAATCCTTGTTGCCGCACTCAGAACACGTCATTGTCGCCTCATTCATAGACATTATCATCTCGGATCCGCATAGTTCACATTGTGTCCACTCGTCCTCAGAACCCTCAGGTGCCTTCGCCATTCCTGGGTCTTCTATCTGTAAATACTGGTTAAGGAGATCGGAACGCTGTGGTGCCTTGGGGCCACCGCAGCCTTTAAGTCCTCCAGAGCCACCTCCCTCATCGGCCTGAATGTCGTTAAGAATGGCTAAAATAGACCCCGGTTTAGACCTATTTGTCTGTGTGCTCATTGTGCCGCCACTATGGATTCGATCCTGAATATCGTAATAGCTAAATAGGATATTTCCCGTTTTCAGGTAATATTCATTGATAGCATCGCCGCTTTCGATAGACTTGACCTTCTTCTCGAGTTTCTCGAGCTGTTGTTCGAGCGCCCAGATCTCCATAACGTTAGTTGTTGCTGAAATCTTGGTTTTAATATCATCTATTTGGGTTTTGTATTGACCTATATTCGTTTTCTCGTCGAGGAGGGAGCTCATTTTGAGCCCATGGAGAGCATCCAGAGTTGTGCGAGTCTCCGGATAACTAGCCTTGGCAACTTTTGATTTTGATGTATGTGTGTCGGCCATCTTCCTCTTATCCAACTAATTCTAATAGGGTTTAAATGGGTAGGTCGAAAGTGTGGGAATTGTGTTTTTTAAAAAACGCACTTTTCCAAATTTTTTTTGTCACCAGAGGGTATAACAAATGACAGGAGGTGGTTTAATGCAGCTTGTTGCCTATGGCGCCCAGGATGTTTACCTTACAGGTAACCCTCAGATTACTTTCTTTAAGGTCATTTACCGTCGTTATACCAACTTTGCCATGGAGTCCATCGAGAACCCTTTCAACGGTGCTCCTAACTTCGGCAAGAAGGTAACCTGCACTATCCAGCGCAACGGCGACTTGATCCACCGCATCTACCTCCAGGCTACTCTCCCCCAGGTGGTTATCAACTCTGCCACGGACGGCTCTGGTGGTCAGTTCAGATGGCTCAACTGGGTTGGCGAGAACCTTATTGCCTACGTCGAGCTCGAGATTGGCGGCCAGCGCATCGACAAGCACTATGGTGACTGGCTCCACATCTGGAACGAGCTCACCCAGGAGGCCGGTAAGCAGGCTGGTTATGCCAAGATGGTTGGCAACGTGCCCGAGCTCACCAATCTCATCTATGCCGGTGGTGCTGGATGTGACAACTACTGCTATGGTGGTGAGCCCAACACATCCGAGGTGGTTGGCTCCTGCACCCCCATGTATACCCTGTATGTGCCTCTTCAGTTCTGGTTCTGCCGCAACCCTGGTCTCTCCCTGCCCCTGATTGCGCTCCAGTACCACGAGGTCCGCATCAACCTGGAGTTCAATGCGCTCAACAACCTGTGCTGGGACCAGGCCACTGGCTCCGACCCCCACTCTGTCCGCAACCGTGTGGCGCAGACTGGCCTGGCCGCTGCCTCCCTCTACATCGACTACATCTACCTCGACACGGATGAGCGCCGCAAGTTCGCCCAGGTGTCTCACGAGTACCTGATCGACGTCCTCCAGTTCACCGGCGGTGAGTCCATCACCTCCTCCAGCAACAAGCTGAAGTTGAACTTCAACCACCCCTGCAAGGAGCTTGTGTGGGTCGTCCAGCGTGATTCCTTCACCAGCTGCGATGACACTGTCGTTGGCCCTTACAAGGGACAGCAGCCCTTCAACTACTCCGACTGGTGGGACCGCTCCGTGCTGGAGTCTGGTTACTCCGTGACCCGCGTGGAGGGCATGGCTGGTAAGAACCCCGTTATCACGGCGCTCCTCCAGCTCAACGGACACGATCGATTCTCTGTCCGTGAGGGTGCCTACTTCAACTTGGTCCAGCCCTACCAGCACCACACCAACTGCCCTGCGGTTGGTATCAACGTGTATTCCTTTGCTCTCCAGCCCGAGCAGCACCAGCCCTCTGGCACCTGCAACTTGTCTCGTATTGATAACACCACCCTGTTGCTGACTGTCTCCAACAACGCTGTTGGCCTGAACCTGTCTTCCACTGTTCGCGTGTATGCCACAAACTACAACGTTCTGCGCATCATGAGCGGTATGGGCGGCCTTGCATATAGCAATTAAAAATTTCCATACCACCCGGGTTTGGATTTTATTTTACTATATGTTTATGGGTTAAAATTTGATGAAATAATTTCTATTTTGAGTGGTAGAAACCGTTCAAAATGGAAAAGAAAGCAGGACGACCTTCAGGAGCAATAGTTTATAATACTGTTATATATAATACATATGAGTATGTAGTTGGAACTCTAATATCAAAAGGTAGGACAGTAAAATTTGTATTTGATAAAGATGACTTTGATAAAATTAAAGATAAGTCATGGCATTTAGCGGCAAATACGTATATATCACATGGTGTTATTGTAGATAATAAGAAGAAAGAGTTATACTTACATAATCTTGTTATGGGACGCCTCGGATTTCCTGGAAAAGGCTCAAAAGAATCCATAGATCATATTAATCGCAATGGTCTAGATAATCGCAAAGAGAATCTGCGTCTAATCACTCAGACAGAACAGAATCTTAATCAGAAACGGAAAGGTCGCAGAATCGAGCTTCCACTCGATGCAGGAATTACAGTGGACGATATTCCAAAACATATCTGGTATATCAATGCCAACGGGCATCATGGAGATCGCTTTGGTATTGATCTGAAAACAGAGGGCATTAAATGGAAAACCACGAGCGCAAAAAATGTGTCGCTCAAAGATAAATTACAGGCCGCAAAAGAGCAACTTGCGACATATTATACGCTGTATCCCTATTTGAATCCAGCAAATGATGAAATAGAACTGCTTAGGGGCTCCTTGGCGCATTCATATGATGAAATTATTAAAATAATGGATCAATAGAATGTCAATACAAACGCGTAAAAAGGGCCGCATAGGAACCCTTAAGCGAGGACTCCTCGTCAAGTTCGGCTATCACAATGTCACATCCCTATCCGTCGTTCAGCGCCATACGGCCCTCAATAAAGCCATCCGAGCCTATGGTGCCCTCTCTGTATCCCGAAAACTCAATGCGGTCTATGTCTATAACCGCAAAACCAACCCTTCGGCAGCCCGTGTCTTTAAGGCTGATCGTGACTGGGTCAGCGAGCAACCTGCTCGCACCAGGTAATACGCCTCCCCCCAAAGGGGGGAGGCAGCCCTTTATATCAATCTAAATTTGAATAATACTGCCTTTATTACTTAGAGGTAATGAACGCAGAATATAGTAAATCAAAAGGCCCCGATTGGTGCGCTGTCATTCGGATCCCTACCCAGACCACTTGGACCACCATTGATACCAAAAAGCGGCAATCACGTGTTGCCGCCATTCTCAAAGATACCTTCCCTAGACCCGAGAATCTTCCTAAACACAAATAGGTGAATGATTCCCTTGATCGCAGGAATCTCTTTTTTAAATACATTTCGACCCTATCTCCGTTCTCATATTCTTGAGGGCATGGAGATCTGGGAATTCATTTTCGTTAACAGTATTGTCATCGGCGCCATCAGTTTCATGTATGCCTACCTCTACAAAAAGGAGCGACTCAGTAATCTTACAAACCTCTCATGGACGCAATACTGTGCTGCCATTTTCCTGGGAGGCCTTACGGTGTTCTCCACGGCAATCTTTATTGCGTATGAATCCCAGTCCATTCTCAAAACGAATTTCCTGTGGCGCGGCGTATCCTCGGTTGTCTTCATCATGGTTGGCCTCTTCCTCTTTGGTGAAAAACTTATGCCGAATCAGATCGTGGGAATTCTCGTTATTATCGCAGGATCCTTCCTTGTGGCCCTCGATGGCGGAAAAATTAAGGATACTGAGTAGATGCACCTTCTTGGAATACTTCTGATTGCCGCTGCCACCATCCTATTCGTCATTGTAGCCAGTCGCCTTGTAAATCGCATTGAAGAGTTTGGGATGAGTCCTGGAACACTGACCCAGTTACAGTCAACACATGTTCCGACGCGATATGATTTGGAAACAGAACTCGCCATGGAGCGACAGATGAAGGAGGAGTCAATTGAATTAACAGGGTCTCTCTAGAGATACATAATCACTACATATACCAACAATTGTAGAATAATCAATCGCCATTTCTGGGACTCGTTCAGGCATAACTACAATACTCTGTGTGCCGGCCTGATTACCAGGATAGCACCAAATATACCCATTCGAAGTTAGAACTGCCTCATCCCTATCATGTGAAAAAAAAGGCGCTCCTGGCTTTTTTTCAGTCATATAGGCTAACATTTCTAGATTTTTACAATGAATCCAGGCTTTCGGACATGATAGAATTGAATGATCTACTAATAGGGATTCAGGTGAATCATGACCGAGCCATATCTGATTCTCGTGAATCCAGAGATCGATTTCAACATCCCAGCCCTCGGCAATTCTTTGTTTAAGGAGCGGCTCCTTGTTTTCTAATTCGGGATTTGGTCCATTCATAAGCCCCCTATGTAAAATCCAGCGGCCAGGTTTAGCATTCCATTTTGCTTTAACAACCCTATCCGTTGTTCGTTGAGTCCATGTGCCATATCCAAATTCCCATGTATCAGGGCGCATTGTTGCTATAACAATGTCTTTGTATCGTTCTACAAGATGGTCTAGATATGCGAGTGATTCCTTGGAGGGTTCTTCTGTAAATCGAAAGAGAGTTGAGTGATAAATATCCTGAGGATGTGGTTCAATCATTTCTCCCGAACAGGCTAGACGAAGTTTATCGCGAACTCTATTAATATCATAATTTGGATAACCGCATAAGAATAGGCCAAATCGTGTTCTGCTAATACCTTTAAATGTAATATGAATTGGTGGCTCAGAATCGAGGATAGACTTACAGGTTGTAATTAAGTCACTATCATTATATCTGGTCTGTTCTGGATCAATTGGAAATGTTTGAAATTGTAGTAGCGTCCAATGAAGCTGACCGATACCCGAAGACTCAAATATGATTCCTTGATTTCTTAGGGTGGCTAGATCTTGAAATATACTGGACTGTTGAAATTTCCAATCACCAATCGTCCATAGCGCTCTCGTATACAGATGTGATTCATTTACATCCAATTGCCGTTGGGGCATTTTATTTCGTTGATCTATATTGTTATAGAGTTGTTCCAAGCTCATCTACTCATCATTTGCTTTCCAATTTGCTAAAAAAAACTCATAGTCCTTTGGCACACCGAGTCCCCACATTTTAGAGCATTCAATGACTCGAATTGATTTATTGGCCTTGATAGCTTCATTATATACAGGACATACATAGAACTCATTATTGACACGAATATTTTGTTGAATCATGGATTCCGCAAAGGCAACAAAATCTGACCCGCGACTCCAACCATATATTCCCGTAGAAGCATTGTTACTGATATACTTTTTCTCTGCAACTTCTATGACATTTTGATTAATATCTGTTTTAGCATACGACCACTTAATATCAGAAGGATCAAGTTGTTTAAAAGTAGAAATAATACCATCAATGGATGGATGGAGGAGGCTGTAATATAGGGCATCACTATCCCATTCAAGATGCTGATCTGAATTTGCAATAATTAGGGGCTCGGATGTATTAATGATATCTTTGATAGCTAGAACAGTACAGGCTGGGCCTTCTGTTAAGGCTGGAACAGTATGAAGATGAACGCCTTCAATATCGGTATTTTCGAAGAGAGATCTGTGTTCTTGGCGAATAATAATGTGTGTTTGAACTTTTGCCCGAAGAACTGGATCTTGTGGAAGCATATTTTCGATGACCCACTTAAACATTTCTTTTCCGAAGATAGGCAGAAAGGGCTTTGGAATTATATATCCCTCCTTTTCGAAGCGACTTCCAAGACCTCCCATTGGAATCACAAGATGACATGTCGATGGAGCATTTGCTGGAATTCGTGATTTAGATCGAATACACTCCTTCACAAATTCAATAGTAATATCGCTTGAATTTGTTACAGGAATAACAATACAGTCTGCGTCAGTTGCTGCTTTTTTGCCAACTAGGCTATCTTCAAATGCGAGACAGTCTTTAGGGTTTACATGAAAGTGCCGCGCCGCTTTTAAATATATCTCAGGATACGGTTTGCTATTTGTAACATCTTCATTACTCAAAATAAGGTCAAATTGATCGAGAATGTTTAGTTTTGTGAGAGCAAGATGAATTGTTTTCTTAATACTGTTACTACAACAGGCAAGTACATGACCCTGTGCCTTTAGCCACCGAATTGTGTCTGTTACTGCGGATAGTCCTTTAAAATCAACAATAAGTTGCTCTGTAAGTGTCTGTTTCAATGTAGATACTTCGTTTTGGCTTGTTGTAGTATGTAGTAGTTGATTACATAAAACCACCTTATCTTTTGTAGGACGGGCTTCTAAATACTTAGCATGAAATGGAATATCTATAGTGGTTTGGGGAGATTTATTATTCCATGCTGTAATAAAGGCATCCCTGTGAAGTTCTTTGAGGTCTATAAGGACTCCATCTAAATCAAAAAATAAATGCATATTGTTTCTTTACTATTAGTGATAAATAAGTTGTTTAGACTGGTTTACTTCACAATAGCCTAAAAGAATAAATATACAACATATCAGATATGTATAAAACAGTTATCTGTATCCCCTATCGGAATAGACAGAAGCATCTGGCCTATTTTCTAGAACACACCCTTCCTGTTTTGATCGAAGAGATGCCCGACGTTCACGTAGTTGTTGTGGAGCAATCGGCGGATAATCGGATGTTTAATCGTGGCGCCTGCTTGAATGTTGCGTTCCAAGAATACAAGAATACCGCTAAGGATTTCATTATGCATGATGTGGATGTGAATCCGACCAGGGAGACTATTAAGACCTACTATAACAAGGAGATCGGCGAGAACGCAGTTATGGGAATCTTGACGCCTGAATGCGACAGTCTAGGCACCATTGTGAAGATCGGGTGCGATGCGGCATTCAAGTCCAATGGATTTCCCAATGACTACTGGGGCTGGGGAGTAGAAGACAAGGCGATTCAGAACCGCTGCGCTTTCCATGGAGTCAAGATCACAAAAAATATTCTGTCGAATGATCCGAATCTGGCCTCGTATTTTCTGATCTTCGATGATATCGATGATCGTGTCAAGGATCGTAATATTAATCAAAAGACGCATGTGGATTATACAATGTGGCGCCAGAACATGTTGAGCGAGGAAACAAAGCGAGAACTCGTTACGAAGACGGGTCTGAATACCCTGACCTATAAGGTTCTGAGTAGGGTAGAGACGAATTCGTATGTGACGCATCTGGTTGTGGAACTTTAGAACTTTTATTAGAACTGTTATTCTAATTAGAATAGTCCAAGGAACTTCTTTCGCATCAGCTCATCTGGTGGCGGCCCAGGATTCTTCGGAAAGGTGTAGACCATCTCCTCGCCTCCCATCCTACTCGTGATAATCTGGATCGTCAAGTTGTATTCTTCGAGAACCCAATCGATTTTATTATAGACATCAAGCTTATCGGATCCCATCTGCTTCAGATGGGCGATGAAAGGTTCTGTGAAGGATGCCTTGGGTGCCAGTTCCTTGATCTTGGCGATAATGGCATCGCGCACGCCCTTGCTACTCACCTTGACGGGTTCCTTGAAGACAAATAGGGGGTTCTGTTCTTGAAGCTTGGATCGGTGGATCATTTTGTTGCTAGAAACACAGGTAATTAATTTTATCAAATTTATGGGCGAATAACCCATAAATTTGATAACTTCGATCTAGCACCTATCCGTATCAACATGCTGTTTAAGGACTGGGTTATAGGCACTATATATTCTGTCAAGGACAAGGGAGGGACTCTCACTGAGCTTGGGCGGCTCATAAATAAGCATGATATGGGAGATCATGTGGCTCTCGACTTTCGAAAGGATGATGGCGAGGAACACCTGTATATTGTAGAGGATCTCGAATACGTTACTCATAATGAATTTGAGGTGCCGAGGGATATTCCGAATATAGTTGTGCCTTTGACGTCGGCCGGTCAAGACTGAGGAGTTCTTGGAGGGCTTCGAGGCGTCGTTCCAACGGCGGAAGAAGTTTGTATTCTTTTTTTCGGCTCAGACTCTTCCACCGCCATTCGAAGGATAAGGCGGCGTGATTATCGGGGAAGCCGCTCACATAACAGTGTCGAATCCAGTCGCCTGGCTTCCTACTGGTTGCTTTTGCGCCGCCTTTGAGTGCGCCGTTGTGTTGTCGTAGTCGCCGGTTTCGATCGACGGTGGCTCCTACGTAGGTCGAGCCGTCGGATGACACGAGCAGATAGACGACCCATCTTGGTTCGATTGTGTTTTGTTCCATTCCTCTTCTTGGGTTTGGATTTTGTTTTTCGGGCGCCTCCGCTTTGATCCGGGCGTATTAAACTACTAGCAGCTGTATTATTACCAACGGACCTCTCAACATCTGTAACTTCTACAGATGTGATAGGCATACCATTTGCTGCGCCTGGTATTGTCGCGGTCTTTTCATTCACTTTGGATAGTGTAGATTGTTTTATACTATTACTATATATAATACGTACATGTTTATTGGGCGGCATTGTAATTGTATATGTATTATCTAAATTTTTAGTTGCTCTAATACCAGCTGCTTTAAAGATTGTAAATATAGGATCAGTTAATTCACTTTCACGATGTACTCTCATATTTTCCGCAGTTGATAAATTCTCCCCAAATAAGAACTCGTTCATAGTAGGTGGGCGGACAGCTAGTTGTCTGCGAATTTCTTCGGTTCCATTAATAGCATTCATAGCATTTAAAGGTGACCCAGGTGTTCCGACGACTGAAGATATACCCTCTTCTTCCATATTACATACCTTAATTATTGCTAAAACGTATTGAGAAATATCATGCTGTTTTAATTCTGGTCTAAGATCAATACCTCGTAATGCGTGCGCCGCTGATGAACTTGCCCCTGATGCACTTGCCCCCTGTGTATAGAACTCTGTAAGTTTATCTTTTATATATTCTTTAATGTAATTTTCACTTTGCCATTCTCGATGTTGTCTAGGAGGCTCATTCGATTGAAGGCCACAAAATAATTTAACAAATAACTTTGCGGTTGCTTCTGTGCCAGTAATACCACTATTGTGTATTTTATCACAAAAACTAACTAATTGACTTAAATTTTCTACACGTGTTCTATCAGATACTCTCATATTAAATAATTTAGAATATGCTATCTCTAATTGTGGAGCAGAATATTCATCATCAGTTCTTTCAAACATAGCTATAGAAGGACCTATTCCAGTAATATAGTCTAATATAGATCGTAAATCCCCGCTTAGTGGTAGTAATTTGTCTAGGTCTCCAGGTGTTTTCTCTTGTATCATACGCAACCTCTGAGCATATACATCCGACTCTAATTCGCCTATAGCAGCACGCGCCGCTATAAATTCAGCAGGATCATTTATTGTAGCATGTGATACCATACTTCTTAGCGCCGCTTTTGATAGAGATCGTCTTTCTCCTAAGTATTCAAGGGTCCCAGGATTTTTTAAATATGCTATTATTTCATTTTGCCTATTTATTTGTTCTTGTGTTTTCGATAGTTCAATATAGCTTTTTAAAGTCCATGTTCCAACACTAGATTGTATACAAGCAATTAAATTAGTTAATTTACTTTTTAATAGTGATAAATCTAATGTAGCTGCACATAATCTTAGCCCATTAAATAAATCAGGACGTAAATGAGATAATTCAATTAACATTTTTGTACCATCATCTCCTTCTGCCTTATTTTGAGGAATTCGCTCAGATACTAATAGTTCAAATGGGAGCCTACCGCTCGAGCTAGAACTAGAACTGGAACTGGAACTAGAACTAGAACTAGAAGCAGCGCTAGAACTAGAAGTAGAACTTGAAGAAGCAGTATTAGAACTGGAGGTTAATCCTGATTGAGTTTGTTTATACTTTTCTACTATCTCTGACATCTGAAAATCCGTTAGCTCCTTACCATCTGTAGTATGATAATTCATTTTTGCTTTTGTATTTCCAGAACCTCTTGAACCCCCTTCCATACTATTAGACATAGAATTAGCAAGATTTACAGGCATATTAACATCACCTGGATGAACTAAATATGGATGAATACTACCGTCTGAATTAACAATACAAAAAATATGTAATGGCATTTCTTTACCTGAACCTTTATCTATACAACGTGTTGTAATGCGTAAAGTACGCATTCCATATTCAGAGGTAACACATATTTGTGTTGGTTCTGAATTAACTGGCGAATATAATTCAGATAATACTACTGTTATAGGCTCAATGGCACCATTAGCTGCTGTGCCATCGGTTGGCTTTCCTCCATAGTTTAATACCGATAATGTTTGAGCTTTAATCCTTTCAATAAACGCAGGTGTTGCATAAGGCATAGCATAATCAAATGGTAATTCTACATATTGAAACGCAATTGTGCTTCCATACTTGGCAGCATTCTCCTCCTTAATAACTGTTAAATTATCACATAATGGATGACAAGAAATAATAGTTAATTTTGTATTATTCGCATTCCCTTTTTTAGCTTGTTCTATTCTATATGCTGTTATAAATTTATGTGCAAATTCAGGAGTAAATGAACTTGCTGAATCATTTGCTTCAACAATTCTTGCATATGCAATAGGACTACCTGTCATTAATGCTGCTTCAACTACATCGCGCACATTTTGTAATGCTTCACAATAAAGCACCAATCCATTTTTTTTTAATTCTTTAAACATTTCCACGATACCCTCTACTGTATAACTTACTGTAAATCTATCCTCAGTAGTTGTTGTATCTAGTCTATTAGGAAGTAAATCTGCTAGAATAATTGGTGGCGTTTCAAACGTATCACGGTACTTATTCATTAATTCTATCATTGCCCTACCTTTACTAACGATACTAGCTCGAACAGTTTCTTGTGGTGCTCCATTACCATATGGTAAATTTCTAACAAATTTTAAAAAATTAGTAAAATCATTTAAAAATGGAGATTCTAGCTCAGAAACTAATTCTGCAGTAAAATCAGGAAATACTTCTATAAGAATACGATAATATTCTACTGCCTGTTTAATTGTATCATGTGCTATATCGTCATATGATATCCCTAATTTAAGAGCACGCATAGCTAATGAACGAAAAGCATTTTTTCGTAATGTATTATTAAATAATGGATGTTCTACTATTGATGAACTACTAGATGCTCTTGAGGAACTATTTGACGCCGCATTAACTGCCATTACAGCAGAATTTCCAGATATCGTAGATGATGAAGAATTTCCAGATGATGAAGAACCACTATATTTATCTAAAATAGCACCTTCATCTTTTGGAAAAGCGAGTGCTCTTAATACACCTAATTGTGATTGTTCTAGAAATTCCCTAAATGTTCCATATTCACCCCTACTAGATTCACTTTCAGTTAATTTAAGGCTGGCCACCATATTTGTTTCAGATGCATTTGTTTGTTCCTCAGGAGACGGGAGGGCGCGCATTTGTTTTAAAAAAAGATTTTCCAAAGCTAATAGTTCCGTTCGCTCTCTAGGGAAAAATGCATGGCATGATAACAGGGATGGATTTAATGTTGTAATATCTAAAACTGTGGAACTAGTAGATGATGATGCAACACTAGTAGCTGCCGCACTAGATGAATTAGCGCCTGATGAACTGGGTTCATTGGACCAAATTTTTGTAAATTTTTTATAATATGTCATTCCATCTTTTATGGTAGATTCAGCAGTAGATGTAATCGCTAATACATACATTATATTTCGCGGTTTAACAGATGTATCTATAACAATAACATGATTTATATCTGTAACTGTTAGCTGCAATCCATTTGGAGTAATTTCAACAGCAGGAACATCTAAAAATGTATCTACTATATATGGTATCGATTCACGATATGCCGCTTCTTTTTTCCTTCTTGTATCTTCTTTTTCAGCATCTCTTTTTTTTCTCACCTCTTCTAATCGTTCATGTTTATCATTGCTTAATACCCCATATAATTTTTGACTCCTAGGTGTACTTAATATCCAACGAATTAAATTTGCTACTGTTTTTTCACTATATGGTTCACCTTGCTGAAATCCTTCCCAATCGTTCATAAAAAATCTGCATATTTTTATTAGCCCTCCCTTTGTAGTAATTATACTATAGAATACCAATAAATCATTACCATCAATATAATCACCATCAGCATCTTTTGGTTTGTCTGTTATTAATATGCGTTTCATTTCTTTTGATGGATTAAATGCTGGTAATAATTGTCTAAATGTATTTGTAAATACATCTATTAAAGTAGTCAGAATAAGTTTATCGCGGTTTGGAGAAGCTAGTCTTATGTCTTCTGGTAATTTACTAATAATAGTATCTATAGTGGCATTATCTAATGTTGGTAATTTACCCTCATCTTCGTCTTCATCTACAGATATTTTACTTTCTGATACAATATTTACTGACGCTGTATTTGCTGACGCTGTATTTACTGACGCTGTACCTTCTTGAAGTTCTACATTAAAATCTGCTTCATCAAGATTATCCTGGGCTTCTAATGTTAATTGAACTTCTGGCTCCTCTTTAAATTTCGTAATCTCTGTATCTAACTGACTATCTACTTGCGATAATAGAATATTTTCCTGTAATGCCTCTTGTTCTTTAATAACTGTCTTCATTTGATTTAGTATCTCGTCAACTGGTGAGTTATGTATAGCAACTGATGAAGTGGCAGCACTTGTATTTGATGGCGGAGGAGGAGGACTTTCAAGAGCAATGTTAAGAGCTTTTTCAAGACTTTGTTGTTCTTTTTTAAGCAAATTGCCTATCGTACGAGCATTTTGTTGAGATATATGTCCTTTTCTATTCCCTCTTTCAAACCTTGAAGAACTACTTGAAGAACTACTTGAAGAGCTACTTGAAGAGCTACTTAAAGGGCTACTTGAAGCGTTTGGAGGATCAGAACTAGCTCTCCGCGCAGCTACGCCACCATATGGCGCCAGCCCAACTGCGCCATTATTTGGTAATACTCCTCTGAATTTAGAGGGTCTTGGACCACCCTTATTTATAGAATTAGATAGTGGCGTAGCAGCAGTCGCAGTATTTGTTGGTTCTTCTTCTTCTTCTACAAGTATTTTCGACATCCCTCTACCAAATCCCCACAATTAAAATTTGACCCATTCTTCCCCCGAAATCATTCTCCAAACATGTCCTACTTAGTCCAGCCCGATCTCTCCGTCAAACCAACCAATCTCCCACCAAATCCCTTACCCTATCCTCTTGACCCCTTCCAAGAATATGCGCTCGAAGCCATTCATAGACAGAACAATGTCTTTGTGTGCGCGAAAACAGGCTCAGGGAAGACCGCTGTCGCAGAGCTCGGCATCATTCGAGCAAACGAGAGAAAGCAGCGAACAATTTATACCACGCCCATCAAATCCTTGTCAAATCAGAAGTTTTCCGATTTGACAAAGCAGTATCCAGGTACCACTGTCGGAATCATGACCGGTGATATCAAGTTCCAACCCGATGCACAGATCCTTGTCATGACAACGGAGATCCTCCGTAATCTCCTCTACAAACAAGGGACGAAAACAGCCAATCTTGGCCTAACTGCCTCCCTATCACTCGACAATGTCGGCCTCGTGATCTTCGATGAATGCCACTACATCAATGACCCGGATAGGGGAAAAGTCTGGGAGGAAACCATGATTCTCGTTCCACCCACAATCCAGCTCATTCTCCTGTCCGCAACCTTAGAAAAGCCCGCCATCTTCGCACAGTGGCTCGGCCAGCTCAAGAAGGTTCCCATTTACTGTATCGAGACGCAGTATCGCATTGTTCCCCTGACCCATGCGATTGTCAATCCATCCACGGATGAATTCCAGATAACCTTAACCCCTACAACGGTTGTTAGTGAAAGCTCCGCTTGCGGACGAATTCTCGGTGAAGTCTTCCAAGAAAAGGTCTACCGCGACTACCTGACCCAGCTCAAAGACATTCGTGACGGCCATACCCAGTTCAGGGAAAAGGTCCAGAACAAACTCATCAACGGCGAAAAGGGTGCCGTGGAAGGCAAAGTCCGCCCCAAGTCCTTCATCCATCAGCTCAATCACACCCTCCAGCTCCTCCTGAATCGCAGCCAGCTGCCCGCGCTCTTCTTCGTCTTTAGCCGCAAGGGCTGCGAATCCCTCGCCTCCAAGGTCGAGCATACCTTCCTGGATTCCAGTGAATCCGCCCAGGTCAACCATATCATCAACCACCACCTACACCCCTTTAAGTCCTCCCTTGAATCTCTGCCCCAATACCATCAGATCCGCGACCTCCTCGTCAAAGGCATCGCCTTCCACCATTCAGGCCTCCTCCCCCTCCTCAAGGAGATCATCGAAATCCTCTTCACGAAGGGCTTCGTCAAGCTCCTCTTTGCCACGGAGACCTTCGCCGTTGGCCTCAATATGCCGACGAAAACGGTTGTCTTCACCGGCCTCAGCAAATACGACGATCATTCAAAGGGCCAGCGACTCCTGAGGACTGACGAATATACGCAGATGGCTGGCCGAGCCGGTCGGCGCGGCAAGGATAAGGAGGGGCTCGTCCTGTATCTCCCTGAGCGCGATCCCGTCTCCGTCCAGGAACTTCATCAGATCATGAAGGGCTCCAAGCAGGCCGTCATGAGCCGCATGGACTTCGGCTACGACTTCCTCCTGAAGACCCTGAACGCCGGCAACACCAGCTGGCTCACCCTCATGGAACAGAGCTACTGGTATCAGCAGCGCCTCACCCAGCTCCAACAGAACGAAAAGGAGATCGCAGCGATCAAGGCCAAGATCGCAACGACAAACAGCTGTCTGAGCCCCGAGCTCATCGCGCTCTGTGAAGAGAAGAAGGCGAGAACAGAGGCCATCCAGGCCGCCAAGGGCAACAAATACAAGAAGCTCCAGCAAGACTACAACGCCTGGGAAAAGGCCACGCTCCAGACCAATCAAGCCCAGGCCGCCCTCCTGAACTACCAGTCCCTCTTGGCCCTCGAGGCCGAGCTCCGATCGGCCACCAACTACGAGGCCTACCTGAAGGACCACGCATCCGACATGGCCGCCCCCATCTCCTTCTTACGCGCCGCCGGCTACTTAAAGGAATCCACATCCCAAGCTCTGACGGCCGCCGATCTGACACTGAAAGGCACGCTGGCAACAGAGATCAACGAGGGCCATCCGCTCCTCATGACGGAACTCTTCCTGAGTAAGGCCGCGCATTCCCTCGACGGCCCCGAACTCGCCGCACTCCTATCCGTGTTTCTCGAGGACTTCGACAAGGATGCCGCAGTCTCCCTGGGCTCAGTAGCCGTTCCGACGACCGTTAAGAAGGTCATGGAACTCGTAAATGTCGATGCAAACGTTCTCTCGGAACTCGAATACAAGCACCAGGCCGCCAAAGACACCTGGAATCTGTCGCTCCAGTGGGCCGAGCTGGTCTACAGATGGCTCACCGAAGAGGGCATTCACATTGCGACTCTGTGCCAGGATTATGGGACCTTTGAGGGAAATCTGGTGCGCGGCTTCCTGAAGCTCACAAACCTCTTGGATGAATGGACGTCCCTGGCGACCTTCTGCGAGCACGGGGACCAGCTGGAAAAAATAACTACCACGAAGGCTCTGCTTGTCAGGGGCATCGTGCAGCCGACCAGCCTATATCTGAAGCTATAACATCGTTATCACTAAACGGTCCTTCCAGCGACTGGAACCAAGGTTGATGCCGCATTCGATCCTGATTTTTTTGCCCTCTTCGACATCGATTGTGCGGGATTCGTCGGCAGCAACGAGCCGATAACCAGCACCTATTCGTGTTCCATTCAGTCGACATTTGACCTTCTGCTGCCACTCCTGAATCCAGAGGGAGACCTTGATCTTCCCCTCTTCTTCGACGAGGTCCAGCACAAGCGCATCAAAGACTCGTTGTCCGGTTTTCAAGAGGGCATTCAAGAATACACGATCTCGCTCATAGCCCTTTGAGATCTTGGCCCTCTGATTGAGATCGGAGACTGGCATGGAGACCATGAGGCCCTGTTTGTTTCCACGGATGAGCTGCTTGAGAATGCGCTGATTGGCGAGATCCGCATAACGACGGATAGGGGATGAGGCGTGACAGTATGCTGCGGCTTGTAGACCCCAGTGTTGATAGGTTGTATCGGACTGAATGAGGGCATATGTGGCGGCGGAGGAGGCGAGGACGGCGAGAGAGGGATCCATGGCCGTGTATTTTTCGAGGCGGACCATATCGGGGGCTTCATGGGTTCTCAGGATTCCGACGCCGCCGGTCAAGAGGAGCTTGGCCGCCTCGGTGTTATAATAGACCATGAGAACCTCGATCCATTCATGGGGATCGGTTATGGATCTGCCGGCAATTAGGTTAACAAACTGCTGGAGGGCGGCTGCTTCTTCAGGTTTCTCCAGACAGAATTCCTTGATCCCCTCGTAGCTATAGGTCTTGTTATTTAGGATAGTTGTTTCGGACCAGACAGGGGCTGTAAGTCCCGTCTTACATACGGGACTGCCCCCCTCCAAAGGAGGGGGGCGTATTTCCTGGTTGAGATTGTAGCTTGCTACAATCAAAGAGCAGGTCGCTCGCAAACTTACACCACGTCTCGGCACCCCAGGCAGCAACGAACAATTGTCCTCCGATAGGAAGCGAGGCAGCATCGGGCGAACGGCCACACCGTCCCGATACAGCGTCTGACCCTGGACGGAGGCCATACAGTCCACAGCCCCCATCTCCTCAACGCAGGAGGCCACATCGGCGATCGTGATCGTGAGGTGCCAATCCTCTCCGTCTTTCAGCAGCGTCACGCAGTCATCAATGTCCTTACAGCCCTCAGGATCAATATTGAAGGTGTATCCCTTGAGTTCCACCCTGTTCGGACAGTTATCCTCTAATACCGCCAGCTCCTTTGTCAGGCCCGTCCAGGGGCACGCATTCCAGAGAAGCGCCTCCTCTTCCGCCTCCAGATTCCCCGCCGGTCCGAGAATCTTCTTGAGGGATCCCCGAGGAAGCGTTCGATCCCATTCCAGAAACTCCACGAGCACCACCACCTTGGCCGAGCGATCCTTCTCCGTCGAGCTCACAATGAAGGGCGGATAGGCAGGATTGAGCGGCTGAAAGAGATAGAGCGGTGCCCCACGCTTCGTTAAGCCATAAGTGGTCTTGCTATTGAGTTCTAGGTAACCGGCAAGAACGGGATGAGGTGCCCGTGCCTTCAATATGATGTTGCCCGACACATCGAGATCTACCTCATCCCCTATCAGTGCTTTATTGGCTAGGGCCGCTCCCTCAAAGGAATGGACGACCGTGTCGCTGGTCTCATCAACCACATCAAACTGTTTGTAGTTTTTCGTTCTCAGATATGGCATTGTTGGTTGCTTCTAGAGCGCCAATTAAAATCAAATTTACTTGGTAGGGAATGTCGACCTTCAAATGTGGCTTGCGACGATTTGACGGACATGGATGCTCGAGCTACAGGCCAGTCAATACGGAGGCAACGAAGGAGATGAATTCGGCGTTTAGTCGCATGATGCAACTGAGAGAACAACAGGATCGAGGCGAATTTGTTGTCAAAACAACAGAATACAGAGAACAGAGGGATGAGCCCAAGACCCAAGTTCCCCCATCAAAACCACACGCAAAGCAGGAGGAGTGTTATTCACTGTCGAGCTAGATAGTTCCAATCAAGAACACCGCATAGCCATTAAAGGAGGGAACATAGATCGACGAAAGGTGGGTAGAATAGCCCCCGCTTCGTAGAACTCCCCTTAACCGACGAATAGGTGTGTCATTTGTTTTAACATACGGGCAATGGGTTGTCACATAGAGTCCGATCCGCTTTGTGGTCCATCTCATGGCCCGTTCTAAGAACTCCATGGCCTGGGCTAAGCTCGACTCATCAATATCGAAGAGATCGACAATGATCGCATCATACAGGGTTGTAGGGACCGTCTTGATAACCTGGAAGGCGTCCTGAAAATGAAGGTGGAGCTTCGGATTCTCCCAGACCTCTCCCCCCCACTGGCGAAATTGAGTGCGAAAGGCATTGACAACGTCCTCGTCCCACTCATACATATCCAAGTGATGGACCTGGCGATTCTCTAGGATTTCACGGGCAGAAGACCCCTCACCGCCCCCAAACAGCGCAATACGCAAGGGGTCATATCCGAGCCCCTTGAGGACGGGATGAATGAGCGCCCTGTGATAGAGGCGCTCATCGGCCTCTGAGCTCTGAATAACGCCATTCATGTAACAAGAGAGGCCAAAGAGCGGCCGATCGATCATCTCGAGCAGTGTCCCTCTATTCGTCATTTGATGGAAGACGCGGCGACAATTGTGCCACGTATACGTCACATGGCAATCCGGATTTTCTTCCGTGTAGTCTTCGCGATCCATTATGTTTATCCTGGAACAATGTATTTAGGCCCTTGAACTTAAAGCGCCATCAATTAAAATTTGACGTTCCTCGAATACCAAATGAGAGTTTAGAGACTTTAAACTATTGATTGATTAGATGCCGTCAGGATTTAATCAAGCCACTTCCGATATTGAGACGGTGGTGGGCGTCCAATTCAGTATCACTTCGCCCGATGAGATCGAGAAGCGATCCGTGGTCGAAGTGACGACACAGGCCACGTTTGAAGGCAATGAGCCCAAGATTGGGGGGCTCTTTGATCCGCGAATGGGTGTTCTGGAAAACGGGAAGACCTGTCGCTCCTGCGGCCAGTCAAATCACGGATGTCCGGGCCATTTCGGTCATTATCGCCTCAAGCGACCCGTGTATTATATCCAGTTTCACGAAAAGATCATGAACGTCTTGAAGTGCGTCTGTATTCGCTGTGCGAAGCTCAAGATCGACAAGAATCTCAGGGCGTCCATCATGGCAAAGAAGGAGGAAAACAGGTGGCGCGATGTTCTGAAGGCATGCTCCTCGATTAGTCGGTGCGGCCAGGAGATCGAGGATGGCTGCGGTGCCGTTCAGCCCACCAAATATGAGCGAAAGGGTATTGCGAACATTGTCGCCCATTATCCCATGGAGGCTGGAGATCAGGGCAAGGCGGGGAGCAGGGAGCAGATGCTCGAGGTAGAGTATGTGCATCGCCTCTTTCGCCGCATCTCAGATGAGGATGTGGACTTCATGGGGTTCAGTCGCTACTGGTGCCGGCCCGATTGGATGATCTGCACGGTTCTGCCAATTCCTCCTCCTCAGATGCGCCCCTCGGTCGTTCAGGACAACAATACGCGATCAGAGGATGATTTGACCCACAAGCTCTTTGAGATCATCAAGAGCGATCGCACGCTGGAGGAGAAGATCGAGCGCAATTCGCCCAAGTCGATTATTGACGAGCACACGAATATCGTCCAGTATCACGTGGCGACCCTGGTCGACAATCAGATTCCTGGTGTGGCGCCTTCCGCCCAGCGCTCTGGGCGACCCCTCAAGTCCATTCAGCAGCGCATTGGATCGAAGGAGGGTCGCATTCGCTACAATATCCAGGGCAAGCGTGTGGAGTTTTCGGCGCGATCGGTGATTACGCCCGATCCCAATTTGTCGATCGATGAGCTCGGTGTTCCCCTGGAAATCGCGACGAATCTGACCTTCCCTGAGCGTGTGACTGTATACAATCGTGACAAGATGTATAAGCTCGTCCAGAACGGCGCGGACATCTATCCTGGCGCCAAGACGGTTGTCAAGGCGGATGGACGCATGATCTCTCTAAAGCATGTGAATACGAAGGAGATTGTTCTGTATAATGGGGATGTTGTGAATCGCCATTTGCTGGATGGGGACATTGTGCTCTTTAACCGACAGCCGACGCTTCACAAGATGTCGATGATGGCGCACAGGGTCAAGGTGCTGCCTGGGAAGACCTTCCGACTCAATGTGCTAGTTACGAGGCCGTATAATGCTGATAAAAAATGTGTAGGAGCTTAAAGAATATCTATACTGCTAGTATAGAATGTCCGGTAGCATATATAAAATCACGTGTAAGCCAACAGGGCTTACATACGTAGGCCAAACGAGTGATATTAAATACCGCAAGGAAATGCCATATAACTATGGACCTAAGGGAAGGTGGAGCGATCATGTATCGAGTGCTAAAAAGAGTGGGACACCACTCTCAAAGGCTATTCAGGAATATGGTCGAGACCAATTTACAGTAGAAGTGCTGGAGTCTGATTTACTTGAACGATTAGATGAGTTAGAGGCGAAGTGGATTATGCAACTGAATACAGTTGTGCCGAATGGATTGAATGTGTTGAGTCATTCCAGGGAAAAACACAGATCGCAAACAACGATTCAAAATCACTACAAGGCTATTGTTAACTCTGTATCGATACGCCCTATTCGTAAGAATGGGGAATATTCTCTGGTGTATGTCAACCTTTATATGAAGGATGGCACACAGCAACGGATATGTTTCGGACAGGATGGAAGCAAGAACTTTGAAGAAGCAATGAAAGACGCTCAGCACTTTGCTGAAGAATTGAAATGTCCGATTCGTTCTGAAAATGAGCGAATGGCGCAATTCAATGATAAGGTCATAACCAAACTTAGGATTACATCTGCTTCGAAACTTGTTGCTGTATATGTGACAACAAGTGAAATGAAGAGTTATAAGGAGCAGATTCGAGTCTGTTTCGGTGGTAAAACAATATCGCAAGAGGAGGCCTATGGTAAGGCGCGTGAATTTATAGATGAGTTATTAGTTAACAATACGGACTGTCTTGTAGAAGATCTTATTCAATGTTGGCAACAGGCGACTACTGTGAAGGGTGAAGCACCTCCTTCATAGGAAAATAGTGTAAGTGCTTTCAGTGGTTCATCTTCGCCAGGTGAATCATATGATATAATCGTCTAGTATTCTGACACAGGTGTGTGTTGGGATGCGAGACCCTCAAATTCAGGGAAACCCCTAAAGCTCTTTGATACGAACCTTGGTTGGAAACGACTAGGGGGCTGCGGCTAATGGCCGAATCAGATACTTATCCAATAAGATGGCATTGGATATGACGTGAAAACGCAAAGAGATATGAGTTCGAACAAATAGCATAGTTTGTTCGAATAAATAATGGGCAATCCTGAGCCAAGTCCTAAAGCATGATTAGTGCTATGGATGCTGTGCAACGACTAAATGGGGGTCGGTTGAAGTATGACAACTCATACTTCAGTTTAAGATATAGTCTAGTCCCTTGTGAAAGCAAGGGTAGAAACGTTTGATGGCGACGAGATGAATATGCATGCGCCGCAGAGCTATGAAGCTGCGACGGAACTCGAGGAGATCGCCGCGATCCCTCACAACATCGTGACCCCCCGTCACGCCAAGCCTTTGATCGGTGTCTTTCAGGACTCCGTGGTGGGCTCCTACCGACTGACACGCATCGGTAATGAATTTACGCGCCGTGAGTTCATGAACCTCATGATGCGAAACAAGCGCTTTGAGGGTGTCTTGCCGCGCCCGAAGGCCGCCAACGGAACGCGTTGGACGGGTAAGCAGGTATTAAGTCAGCTGCTTCCCCCCATTAACTTGGAGGGTGGCAATAAGGCCTATGATGCTGATAAGCAGAATCCCACTAGCGACAACTTCGTTAAGATTCGCCAGGGAGAGATCGAGCAGGGCATGATTGACAGCAATATCTATATGAGTCCAGGCAAGGGTATCATTCACACCCTTTACAATGACTATGGTCCCAAGGAGACGAGTATGTTCTTGGATTCCCTTCAGCGCGTCGTGGAGGATTACTTGGTGCTCGACGGATTCAGTGTGGGTATCTCGGACTTGGTGGCAGATGATAACACGGCGAAGGGTATCCAGAAGGTTATTGCAGACTGTAAGAAGCAGATCGAGGATATCCAGTTCCAGGTTCACTCGGATATCTTTGAGAATAACACGGGTAAGACGAATCAGCAGGAGTTCGAAGATCAGGCTTTCTCTATCTTGGCGAAGGCGACCAATATGGCCTCCAATTCCGTCAGGGGCTCTCTGTCATCCGAGAATCGTCTTGTCGCCATGATTAACTCGGGCTCTAAGGGAGATTGGGTGAATATCGCACAGATGATTGCCTGCCTGGGACAGCAGGCCATTGAGAACAAGCGTATTGCTTATGGCTTCACGGATCGAACCCTCCCTCACTATAAGAAGTATGATGATGGTGCGGAGGCCCGTGGCTTTATTGACTCCTCCTTTATTCAGGGACTGACGCCCCAGCAGTTCTTCTTCCACTCCATGTCGGGTCGTGAGGGTCTCATAGATACGGCGGTTAAGACAGCAGAAACTGGATATATTCAGCGTCAGCTCGTCAAGGCATTGGAGGATCTCGTGGTCCAGCACGATGGCACGGTGCGCGACGCGAATATGAATGTGGTCCAGTTCTATTATGGCGAAGATGGCATTATGGCGACCAAGCTGGAGAGCCAGTCGCTTCCTCTCAGCACCAAGCTCAGTCGCAAGGATATTGAGACCCAGTTTGGCCTACAAGACGTTGATTGGTCCACGGTGCTCGACGGAACGGTGTTGCGCGATGCCGAGGAGGAGAAGGCGATCGTCGAGATCTTCGTCAAGGATGTATTGGAGGATCAGCGCATTCTCGTAGAAGACATGTATAAGGGCTCTATGTATGGCGGCTCGGTGAATGCGCCGGTGAATTTGGCGCGTCTCATTCTCAACGTGAAGACGCGCTTTGGGCTCGATCCCAAGGCTCTCACAGATCTGAGTCCCGTCGAAGTGCTGAAGCGCATTCCTGTGCTGATCGAGCGAACCAATTCCGCTCATGTCCGCATCTGGTGCGCTCTGCTCCGTTGCTACCTGTCTCCTCATCAGCTCATCGTAAAGGAGCGTTTCACCAAGGATGCCTTCGATGCGCTCTGCGAACTGATTGTGGTCGCACACATGAAGTCCTGGGTCCAGCCAGGCGAGCAGGTGGGAATTATTGCCGCTCAGAGCATTGGGGAGCCGTCTACACAGCTGACGCTCAATACGTTCCACTTAGCAGGTGTTGCTAGCAAGAGCAATGTTAACCAAGGTATCCCCCGTCTCAGAGAAATCCTCAAGGTCACCAAGAATCCCAAGGCGACGTCACTCCTGATCTACATGAAGCCCGAATTCCGTCATTCGAAGGAGAAGGCGAGAGAGCTCGTTCAGGATCTGGAGCTCACATTGCTCCGCAATATCACGAATAAGGTGGCGATCTACTGGGATCCTACTGACGAGGAGTCTGTTGTTGAGGAGGACCGTGATCTCCTGGAATTCTACAAGGATATGGAGATGGAGAGCGAAAAGGGGAAGGCCCTTAGCAAGTGGCTCCTTCGTCTTGAACTCAATCGCGAGGAGATGTTTAACAAGAATATCTCTATGGCGGATGTGGTCTTCGTCGTCAAGATGATGTATCAGAATGATGTCAGCACCGTGTATAGTGACTATAACGCAGACAAGCTCGTCATGCGTATTCGCATTACAGAGGGCAGTGAGAATGACGATTTCACGCATCTCAAGAAGTTCCAGAGCCGCCTCCTCAATCAGTGCGTCATTCGCGGCGTGCCTGGCATCAAGGCAGTCACCTTCCGCGAGGATAAGCAGAAGGTGGAGCTCGCCGGCGAAGAGGGACGGTATGCAGAGGTCCAACAGTATGTGCTGGATACAGATGGATCCAATTACGTCAAGGTGATGAATCATCCCCTGGTGGATGCCAACCGCCTCTATTCGACCAATATTCATGATGTGATGGATATTCTAGGGCTCGAGGCGGTCCGCTCCATTCTCATTCAGGAGATTGATCCCATCTTCGCAACCGCCAACGTGAACTACAGGCATCTTGGCATCCTCTGTGACTACATTACGCGATCCGGTCGTCTCATGTCGATCGACCGTTATGGTATCAATAAGAACGATATTGGCCCCCTCGGCAAGATGTCGTTCGAGGAGACATCCAAGATTGTCATGAATGCCGCGATGTTCGGTGAGGTCGATCCTGTCACGGGCGTTTCGGCGAACATCATGATGGGCCAGCCCATTCGTGGCGGCACGGCCTTCTCACAGATTCTCCTCGACGATGCCATGTTCGAACATCTCACCAAGGGCCTCGTTGCGGAACCCGAAGAGGAAGAGGAGGAGGGCGATCTGAGCGAGTTCCTCCGTGACAGCTCGGAACTTGACCCCTGTAATCGCACCCAGTTCCAGGTTAACATGATGATGCCAACCGCTGTATTAGGCCTGGAAGAAGAGGAACCCATTGATCTCTATATCAAGGGCACCGACGAAGCCATAACGGCATAAAGGGCTGTAGCCATATTCTAAGTATGGAACCCCAATGGACTCGTGTGGTCTGGGAGCGGAGAACGCCGCCGGCCGATCCCTCGCAGCACACCTATTCGTCGAACCCCGATCTCTCAGGAAATACAGTGATTCTACCAGCCACCTGGTCGCATATTTTTACACAGGATCAGCTCGTGCTCCATGCACATCGTAAGAAGATCAACGACTATGAACGGGCCACTGGAACAAGTGAATGGGAATATTACAAGAAGATCGTCAATCCCTATGAGTTGATCTATACGCAGAAGAAATATCCAAATTTCCCTGAATCTGTCTGCCTTCTCCATCCGCTTTCTAGATCCTATTTCAAGATGACGGAGATCTTGGGAATAACCGAGTTTTTCAAGCAATTCAATCTCCATCAAAAGGTCCGATCCGCCCATGTCTGCGAGGGACCAGGCGGCTTCATTCAGGGATTCTTGGATCAGGCAGAGCGCCACAAGATTTCGCAAGTCTGGTCGACAGCCATCACTCTGAGACCAAAGCAGGCAAATGTTCCTGGCTGGAAGCGCGCCTCCCAGTTCCTCCAGAAACACAGGAATGTGAAGATCAGCTATGGTATTGATGGCACGGGCGATCTCTTGAACTATAATAATCAGAATGAGTTCATAAAGACCTGCGATCCCCCTGTTAATCTCTTTACTGGCGACGGTGGATTCGACTTCTCGATGGACTATGACGCCCAGGAACAGACCATTTTTCCCCTGCTTCTGGCCTCCGTCCGCGTCGGCTTCGAGGTGCTACAGGAAGGCGGAACCTTCATTCTCAAGTTCTTCGATATGTATTATGCTGGGACACGCGATCTCATGTATTTCCTGTCGCAGCATTTTGCTAAGTGGACGCTCTATAAACCGGCCACGTCGAGGCCCTGTAATCCCGAAATCTATTTTGTCGGTCATGTCTTCCGAAAGCCAGACGTAACCATCTTGAATATTCTTAGGGGGTGGAGCAGGGCCGCCTGCTTCCAAGACGCACCTATTCGTCTTTTTCAGGCATCTGCGCATCCAAAGGCCTTCACAGATCTCCTCGCAACTATTTGCTTCACCTCTGTTGCGAAGCAGGTGGCCTATTTGGAGCGGGTCTTTGCGCTCATGGATGCGACCGATAAGGACGAACAGATCAAGCAGATGTTAAAGATCCATGAATCTATGAGCTATTCGTGGTGTAAAGCCTTTAGCGCCCCCGTTTACCCGAATCGGTGCCATTTAATTGAGGCTTCACAAACTTGTCTACGAGCCGCTGGCCTACTAAAATAGAGGCCTCATGTTGGCTCAGAGAGCCCGCCTCCATCTTGTCGAGAGCATTCAGCATGACACCGAGATGGGAGAGATCCTGTTTCTGAATGACCTTCTTGAAGAGTTCCGGATAGTCCTGTGCGAATTTGGAAAGTGCAGGGAGTGCCTTGATCTCTTCGGCCGTCTTTCCAGCGCTCACCAACACTGAGGTATCACGAATCATATCACGCACATAGTTGGCCCTCGCTCCAGGCGCAAATCCAATGGGCTTGGCTTCTGCCTCCCTAACAGCATCTTCCACTGATTGGCGATCTACGCCACTTACATCCATTCTTCCACTCATTCTTATATATGAAAGAATATACGAATGAATATTTAGACTCGCATCTCTACATAGAATGGCGGCCCAATACAGTCAACAGACAAAAACGGTCTGTGCGGATACAAATAGTGCCTCATGTAAAGCCAGTCAGACACAGTTCGATTCTATGAATATGCTTCAGGCCCAGCTCAATGCAAATGGCGAATACGATGTGGCTCCCTCTGCCCCCCCTGCGCCCGCCGAGACACGTGTTATTGTCTCGGGTTTTACGACACTTCAGAGCACTTCTTTGGGATTTTTCGTCGCCGGTGCCCTATTTTTGGTATATGGGCTTGTGGGGCGCGCCTCGGCAAAGGGCAAATAAAATGAGCTCAAGGTAGAGGATGTCAGATTCAGAAGACTCAGATTCCGATACAGAATTCCCATTCGATACGGTGGAACCCGATCTCCCTGTCTGTGCCGGCATAGATCCCACTTTTTGTAAGCTCGCCTTTGAAATTAAGCAGACTCTCTACAATGATATCATGTATCAGGGAAAGGCTGATACGAAGGAAGCACAAGATCCCCAGCTCAATATAGCCTATGAAACTGCTATTGGTGTCTTACATGGCCTCCTTACAAATCTCTTTCAGACAAAACAAAATACAGGTATTCCTCCTGAGATCGATCAGAAACTTCCAGCAAGTCTGAAGAAAAAGGTCAATGAACTCTATAATAACTGCTACGAGCAGGCCAATAATTCCGATCGAACCCAGCTGGAATCCTATAGGCGTCTTGTCAACAATCTCTTCCACACCTATATATATGATATGGGATCTCGAAGATAAGTGCCTTCTGTCGAATTATTTTGCTTAGTTCCTGTAGAGATGGGACAGCCCAATAACGATTCAAAAAAGTGTCCGCAAGGATACACGTATCGCCGTGGCTATACGCGTAAAATGCATAAAAAGGGCTACACCGTACAACGAAAAGGGCAGCTCTACAATGTCAGTATCAAGAAGAATACTGTTGAGATTCCTCCGAGCTGCGTTAAAAATAGAGATTCTGCCGTTCAAAATAGTAAGGCAGCACTCCGGAAGGGCGCCCTCATAAAATACGGCTATTCATTCAAGTTACGCGATAAGGATCGGGAAGTGGCGCTTAAGAAGGCCGTTGCGGCCTATGGCAAGACGAAGGTTTTCACGAAACTTGCTACTGTCGCCCAACTTGCGAAAACGAGTCAGCCCAAGGCCGCCGCTATCTTTGCGAGAGACGCAAAGTGGGTTCATGATAATGTTGCCTAGACGAATAGGGTATCATTGATTGGTGCCAATTTATTATAGTATAAATTGGCACCAATCGTTAGGGAAATGGAACCAGAGACACCCTTAAAGGGTCCATTAAAGGGTCCATCACAAGAAGAAATCGATGCCTTTATTCGCGTGAATACGGAAGGTAATACGGGCCCGACACTCTGGAACATGTTTAATGCCATTGGTTTTTTGGTCGTTATGACAGGCCTCATGTTTGCCGCCATGTTTGCTTTACAGCAGACCGATAATTATGAAAAGGTCCGAGCCAATTGGAAGGATTATCGGTGTCAGCCCATGATTATGCCATTTGCCAGCCTATACGGACATGATGTTGCCGAGAATTTTGAGTTCTGTCTGAAGAACATCTTCACAGGATTTGCAGAGGAGATCACCGCACCCTTTTCGTCCATTCTGGGAATCTTCGGGACCATTCTGAAAACGATCTCAGGAACCATAACGAGTATCAAGGAAAGTGTCGCCACCATGGGCGGGGGCATCAACACCATTTTCCAGGACTTCACGGATCGCATCATGAACTTCTTCTTCCAACTCAGACTCTCCGCCATCCGCATAAAAAATCTCATTACGCGCATGCATGCCATCATGTTTGCGGTCATCTATATGGGAACCTCGGGCATCAAGGCAGGCCAGAACTTCTCAAACACCGTGCTCTTCTCGTTTCTCGATACCTTCTGCTTCCCCCCCGAAACTACCCTATTCGTGAAAGGAAAGGGGCCCGTCCAGATCCACCAGGTCCAGATTGGGGACATTCTCCTTCCTACTAAGAGCCGTGTGACTGCCAAGTTCCATTTTGCGGCCCCAGGTCAGCCCATGGTTCGACTGAAAGGGGGCATTGAGGTCAGCACAAACCACTATCTCCAGCATGCCGGCCGATGGATCGAAGCCGCCGATCATCCCGACGCAACAGCGATTGGCCCCTATGAGCGCCAGAGTCTCATCTGTCTTAACACGGCAGATCATGTCATCCCCATTGGTCCCTATCGCTTTCGCGACTACGATGAAACAAGCGCGGGGGACTTAAAGACAATGGCCTACATCGAGGAACGCCTCAATAATCGCATATCACAACCATCACAACCTCTCGAAAACAGTCCCACCTTTCATCCAGATACCGAGGTCAAGCTCTGGACTGGCACAATAGCAAAGGTCAAGGAGTTGACGGTCGGCACTCGCTTAAGCACAGGAAATCATATCGGGGGGATTTTCCATAAGGAGATCCAAGAGGTCTGTCATGTCGGCCCCAACATTCTGGGCTCTGCTACGCTTGCCTGGGATCCCCAGCAGAGACAGTGGACCCGCGTCGGTCATCAGCACCCTATTCGTCGTTATGAGGAGCCCGTTGTCTTCATTGGTCTCTTTGCGCTGACAGGATCTCAGATAGAACTGGCATCAGGTATAACAGTGCGCGACTATTTAGAGCTCTGTTCCCCGGATGCTGAAACATTCTATGCGGAGGAGATGGACTCCCTCGTTTATACATAACTAGAGTAGGGGACGATGGACGTTTTAAAACAGCCGCCAGAACGCATCGTGTGGCCGATTGTTCTATTGACAACCGGTCTACTGTTCTACGCCATTTCACAATATGTCTTTATGGAACGATCGACAATTATGAGTAATTGGGCGGAAAACCGCTGTAGTATTCCTGTTATGTTCGGGGCCTATTGGCTCAAACCTGAATCGGATCCTAGATCTGATGGCGACTTTGCTTCTGAGAACTTCCAGTTCTGTTTGAAGGGGATTTCACAAAATGTCATGAAGGTTGTTATGGCGCCCTTTATGACGAGCTTTGGAAAACAGGCAGATATTACGAAGCTCTTCACGGACATTCTGAACTCGATCAAAACCGTCATCAAGAAAATGTATGACGAGTTCTTGTCCTTCCTAGATCCCTTTTTCAGAAAATTCAACGCGATAACCTATCAGATCGGCATTGTAACGCAGAAAATGAGGGCGGCGTTTGAGAGAGCCAACGCGTCGCTCCTATCCGTTGTCTTTTCAGGTCTCAGTCTCATTAAATTTTTTAATAACATGATTCAATTTGCGATCAAGGTCATTCTGATTATTCTTGGAATCATGATTGCGCTCATTATTATCCTGTTTTTTGTTCTCTTTCCCTTCATTCCAATCATTATTACACCTGTTATCTTGGCAATTATTGGGGTAGGGGGGGCAGTCGCTAGTGAAGCATCAGACGATCAGGGGGCCTTCTGTTTTGAGGGATCTACGCCTGTAAAACTGGCAAATGGTTCTTCCAAGCCCATTTCGCAACTTGTGTTGGGAGAGAGGTTGGCGCATGGATCTGTAGTGGAGGGTATTCTGAGAATGGAGGGAACCAAGACCCCACTGTATTCTCTGGAAGGAATACAGGTCAGTGGATCACATTTGGTCTATTCTGGAACGAGGTGGCATTCTGTAGAACAAGATTCAAGAGCAGTTCCATCAAATACAAGGGCATCTGTTCTCTACTGTTTAAATACGAGTAATCAGACCATTCCTGTTCTTAATAACAAGGGAGCCACAATTATGTTCCGCGACTGGGAGGAAATTGATAGCAAGGATATAACTGGTCTCAAGGGCTGGAATAAACTTGTTGCTAAGCTTCTTGGATCTCTTGAGAACACTAGAACAGATGATACTTTTTGTCTGATGGATCCCGCCATCATCATTCCGACATCCAAGGGCAGAAAACTACTTAGTTCTATAGAACTGGGAGATGAAATAGAACTGTCTTATAATAATACTACACGGGTCATAGGACTTATAGAGGGCCTTGTAGAAGGTTCAGGAAGCGATCATTGGCTAAGTGGTTGTATCGAAAAAACATATAATCCTACGGTGTATCGGCGCATAACAACGCTCAAAGAAAATCCTCATGAAACACGAATAGGACGGCATATTATAACAGAATCGGGTGTTTTAATTGCGTATGTGAATGGTAAGGTCATATCTCTGCGGGATTTTACGGAGGTAGGAATTGATCGTATTCATCTCACCTATCCCTTTGTTGCAGAACGGCTTAACGCCGTTTAATTTCCTATTCTACTTCAGAATACCGACATGAAGACTGGATTTTTGATCACTGGCCTCGTATTACTATTAATCGCAAATCTTGTCATGGTCTACAGCATGAGCCGAGGCTCTGAGGGCTTCACATCGTATTTCCTGTCAAATGCGGCAGGGGCTGGCGATGCCTATAAGCCTATTGGCTCTTTTGACGAGGTCAAGGTCAGTACAGGCAATAACGTGAGCACATGGCGTTATACGGATCCCGATGAGCCTCTGATGGGCCCTGAATTTAAGCCCGGTCCCGACAGCCTCTTTATCTTCCGCGATAATCAGGCCAAGCCCGGCTGCTGCTCGTCCACTTACTCGTCCGATATGGGCTGCGTGTGCACAAGCCCCGAGCAGCGATCTTTCATTAATATGCGTGGCGGGAACCGCACGATGGAGGATGGTGTTTAAAACACCAGCAAAGGGCAAAGGATGGTGTTTAGTTGCGTCGATATAAGATAATAGCACCGGTGAGCCCCGCTAATCCAATAAGCCCCATAATAATTACAATGGGAAGTCCCATACCGGCACCCACACCTATCAGTGTTGCTGATGCAATCAAGCCACCTACCAGGAGCATTTTGTAGCATCTTTGTCTCGGAGTCATATCTATTCTATCTGTGTTGACACATAGAATAGGTATTCATTGAATCAAATTTAAGCACATCCCACTTTAGAGGATATGTCTGTGAGTCCCAATGTGAACTCATCTAAGGCCCTTAGCGCCGTGTTAGGAAGTCCGGCAAATGCTACAAACGCTACAAATGCTGTGAACTCTGCCAAGATTAATTCAACCGTGACTGCGGTCATGGCAAATGCTGCTAATAGTGCCAAATCAGCAGCGATGAATTCCATGAATAGCATCACAAATTCCATCAAGTCCTTGAATGCTAGTATCGCCAAGCCTTTGAGTGAATCTATTAGTGCTGTTCCTGAGTCTAGCCCCTCTCTTGGAATCACCCTTCCCATTATTCTTGGTCTTGGTATCTTAATCATTGCTATCACCCTTATTGTGTATTACTTTTCTATAATTGAAAGTGGCGCCCACCATGCGTTTGACAAAATCAAGAACTGGTTCCATAGTCTAACACATTCTGATAAAAAACCAGAACCCCCTGCTGAAAATCCCCTAGAATACCCCATTCAGCAACAGGGACACCCTGATCCTGAAACGGATGTTATAAATAAGATGATTCCTGGATCCAAGCAGGTATTCAATGTATCCGCCAACAAATATACCTATAATGATGCGGAACCCCTGTGTAAGGCACTGGGCGCCGAACTCGCCACATATGATCAAGTCAAGCAGGCCTGGGATAAGGGTGCGGACTGGTGTAATTACGGCTGGGTGAAGGGCCAGGCAGCGGTCTACCCTACACAGAAGTCGACCTTTGATGAGCTCCAGGGCGGCAGCAGTGATGATGAGCGCCTGGCCTGTGGTGAAATAGGGGTCAATGGTGGCTTCTTCGACAATCCCGAGCTGCGCTTCGGTGTCAATTGCTACGGTGATAAACCCAGTCAATCCTCCAATGACCTCCGTGTCACCAATGAGAACGCCCAGCCCCCTTTGACTCCTGATGCCCTCAATCAGAAGAAGCGAGAACTCTCCTATAAGGCCCATATCGACCAAATTGGCCTACTCCCGTTCCGAGCGAACACCTGGTCCCAGTAATTCATTCTCAGAACTGTCTTCATCCTCCTCGTCTAAGTGCCGATGCTTCTCATATAGGGCATCAAATGCTGGACTTGCTAATGATACATGCTCGAATACAATCATGGGAAGATTCATCCAAACACGATCGGCAAAGAGCCCCTCATCCGCAAAATGCTGGACGTAAAACTGTCGTCTGAGGCCCTTCCATACACTCTCGGGATATGAGTCTTCAAAAAACTCATATTCCTCTAACAATACTTCCTCTAGATGCTTACATCGATAGGAAGTGTATTTACATTTCTTGAAGCCATAGTCATGACGAATCAGATGATTGAGAATACAGTTCGCTAATTCTTCGGGTTTACATACAAGATCATATTGCTTTGATGCCAGAAGGGGCAGAATTCCATCTCGAACCACGTATTCCACCCACTTATGGGTCTGGATGAGAGTACCATCATTGATCTGATATGTTTGGCGTAGCCAAGGAGTCCAATCCATTCTAATAATTGCTGGAGCTGTTCCTACTACAGTAATTTTGTTCCATCTTTAGATCCTGGAACGGGCGGCAAGGGACCGGCTGTTTTAGTCTGCTTGAGCTTCTTGCGACTGTCAGATCCCCGATTTGCCCGTATGTATTTCAGGATATCGTCTGTTTCATCCCGATTAGCATGGCCCTTCTTGGCATAGTAGTTATGGAGCAGCATTTCAATACTTTTAAGTGTCAGGCAGCGGGGTGTTCGCTCTTCAATGACATTCAGATGTCCTCCGCCGATCTGGATGACTGCGTTGCTCATTCGATTGGTTTCGAGTTGTTTTAGCACTTCCTGTTCGTAACCTGATGCTAATTCACGGGCTTTTGCGCTCTGTTTGTGGAAGGTGGCAGCTAGTTGATCGTAGTGAAGATAACTACGAACGTTATGACTCAATTGTCCGGGGTCAGACCCTCCTTGCATTTTCTATTTGAGGAGGATTAATTATGATTAAGAATGCGACATGCGCATGCTAAGCATGCGTATGCGCCATACACATTGAACATAACACTCTATCCGTCGGATGCTTAAACAACAGAAGCACGAAAATGATGATAACCATAATAAGTACTACGGCAAATAGGCACAGAGCAATCAACATATACGGAAAGATCTGTCCTATAATGTGCTTCATAAAGGGGTCCAGTAGCCTGACCTGGATATACTCCTTGGTATCTGTGCTCTGAACCATACCGGCGAACTGGTCTATCCAAGTACGAATCATCGTATTGAATTTCTCCTTTTGTTGTTGAGCCTGCATACATGTTAGCGCGAATAATAATCATAAAAACAATACCCATAACTGATAATGAATCTTAGCGTCCAGAAGCCTGTCTATAGTAAGAATACAACCCCTACGGGGACGGAGTCTCTTCATACCTTTGGACTTACATCAGATCTGGTTCTCAAGGGCATTGGACTCCCGACCCAGACACCGGCAGAGGTTCTACATACGATTATTTCGAGAGAGACAGACCCTATTCGTGCCTTTTTGACGGAGTTCCTACGGCTGACCGTTCAGTATTTTGCCAAGCCTTACACTGTAGCAAATGTTCTGAAGTCTTTGAAGCATGATGTGGAACCTTCTACGGCAAGCGGATCGCTGACCTTTGCTCCGAAGGAGGTCCAGATTTCCAGTCGAGGATTCCTTATTCGATGGATGGTGAGTGAGGAGGCTCTGATCTCCCTTCCGGATATGGAAGACGAGGGAGGTGAAATAGAAGATCTTGATGACATTCCCTTATCTTCCACTAATGAGGTCATCCAGCTCCAGAGTCCAAATATCCGACATATCTATGATCGTCAAAGGGTCAAAGAGGCGAATCTACGGGCGAAGCTCGCACAGTACAAGGCCAATCGGGCTCATTTGGAGTATCTAGAGAAATACGGGTTAGAACCTAGTGACTCCTCTTCGGACTCGGAACTCGAAGATTCAGATGATTCTGAATAATATTTCTGTCGGCGTCATTTATAGAAGAGAATGGCAAGCATGGATCTCAAGACAGGTGTCCTAACTGGAATAGCAATCGTCTTAGTCGCAGCCATCGTGCTTCAATATGATCCTACCGTATTTGGCCTACTGGGACGTAGAGAGGGGTTTGCGGATGTTGTTACCGCTACTGCTGCTAAACAAACTGCCCCTACAACTGGTAAAGTGACTACCCCTACAACGCCTGTTACCACAAAGGCTACTGGTACTGTAACTAGCATGACGACTGGTGGTACTGCTGCTAGTAAAATGGCTACTGGTGGTACTGCTGCCCCTGCCGCCACAATGACGGCAGGCAAGGAGGGTTTTGCGGACCTCGCCTCCATGGAGGGTCCGGCGGCCTTCGCCTCCGCCGAGGCCCCCGCTGGATGCTACCCTCGCGACCAGCTCACCCCTGTTGAGCTCCTCCCCGCCGACCAGAACACCATCTACGCCCAGCAGAACCCCATGGGCGTTGGATCCCTGAAGGGCAAGAACTTCTTGTCTGCCGGCGCTCTCATTGGTGTAAATACGGTCGGTCAGAGCTTGCGTAATGCGAACTTGCAGCTGCGCTCCGAGCCCCCTAATCCCCAGGTGCCCGTCAGTATCTTCCTCCAGTCGACGATCGGCCCTGATATCAGCCACAGGCCTTTGGAGGTTGGCTCATAAAGGACTTCAGCGAAGCTGAGTCTAGGGTTTAAGATGGACTTCAGCGGAGCTGAAGTCCAGGTTGTAGATAGACTTGGGCTCTGCACAAGTCCAATGTATAATGTATTATGACATAATCATAACACATTATAGAGTAAATGAAGTCGATCCTATCCATGTCCCATTCTCAAATAGCCGTCATTGCTGCCATCATCCTACTCATCCTCTATATTGCCTATCATATGGTTCCTGCCATCCGTGAAGGATTTTTCGGATCCTCTAAGCTAACCGGATTCGGCGCCCCCCTTGACCGTCCTCTCACACAGGATCATACGCAGGCTATGGGATCTCAGCAGAACAGCCCGGGCATAAATGCCACCGGTGAGGCCGAATCAGCCCCCAATCCCCTTCGTGACGGTGCGCCCTGCACGATGGCAACACCCTACACCACGCAGCCCTAAAGGAACTTCATCCATCTAATTAGGGACAATGGACTGGATAAGCGGTCTTTTTACATCAAATTATCCTCTCGTGCCAGTCACATCCACTATAGATGGACGAACCTATAAGGTTCGTGACATGGGCGACAAGCAGGAGGCCGCTAATCTCATGGCAAAACTCCGCATCAAGATCTCCAGTCTCTGCGGGGCTCTGATGAAGAAGTATCCCGATAAGAAGCAAGTTCAGATGATAAGCCAGAACTTTCGCGATGATCCCAACAGATTTCTAGAAGCAACCCCCGACGCCGCCCACACATCCTATTCGGTGAATAAGGGCGAGGAGATCCATCTGTGCTTACGGCAGCGTGGAGGTCAGAGTGAGAATCTCGTGGATGAAAATGTCATGATGTTTGTTGCGCTCCACGAACTCAGCCATGTGTGTACGGAATCCGTGGGGCATGGTCCCGATTTCTGGAACAACTTTGGTTGGATCTTGAAGGAGGCCGAGGGCATGGGTTACTACAAATACACAGACTTTCAGTCGCACCCGGTCTCCTATTGCGGTGTTAGTATTACAGATTCGCCGCGTTACGATCCGTCAAAGGATGGGGGCAATCTCCAGATCGGCACAATGACCGAAAAAAAGAAATAGTGAATATTAGAGAACAATGACATCGATTAATCTACAGGATCAGTCTGCACCTTACACAATGTCCGAGCCGAGCAAGACCGGCCGTCTCGATGTGACCTGGTCGGGTGGTGTAGGGTCTATTGACTATGGGAAGATTGTGACCTCGGGAGGGGCTAGACGTAGTCACAGACGCAAACACCGACGTAGTCATAGACGCAGTCATAGACGCAGAGTCACCCATGTATATCGAAAAAAGAGGCAGACGCGTAAAGCCAAGCGCTCTAAATCCAAGGATCAAGCGTAGCCTTGACACAGCTAGCAAGAATAAGGGGGTTATAGCCGCCCTCTAATAGGAATAGAACAGGGCAGTCCAAATATCGGAGCCGTTCACTCATATGTCGATAGGTATTTTCGCGGAGCTGAAGAAGACCCATAGGGTCTTTTTCATGTCCGTCATATCCGGCGCTCACAATGACAATATCAGGCTGGCCCAAGAATGGCATCACTTCTGTATTGAAGCGGACCACGTAGGTCTCGGAGTCGGTGCCGACCGGCAACGGAATATTGAGAATGGTATCGGTGGAGGACGCTCCTGTCCCAGGAAAGACATCTGGCCCATAGGCATGCATGGATGCGAAGCGCACATTCGGATCGTTTCCACGACGCACGCACTCCTCTGTGCCGTCTCCGTGGTGGGCGTCCCAGTCGAAGATGCCGATCTTATGGAATCCCAGGGTCTTTAAGTGGGTCACGGCGATCCAGGCGTTATTCTGGTGACAGAAGCCACTGACCCCCAGGCCATTTGCGTGGTGTCCTGGGGGGCGTATGAAGACGTAGGCGCAGTTTGTCTTGGAAAGGGCGAGTTCTCGCGCGGCCTCGGCGATCATCTCTTGGCCTCGTTTCAACAGAATAGTCGTATAGGGTGTGGCGTAGGTATCACCGCCGTCCAGGAGCCACATGTGGCCGCCGGCAGGCTGTTCGATTCTGGGAATCGGATCGGATCGTTCTCGTAAGAGGAATCCCTTGGGATTTAAGAGACTCAGCATGGTTCGAATCGCGATTATGCGACTCGGTGATTCTGGATGCGCCTTGGATCCATGATGGGCCGCCTGTTCTGTGTCTAGCCATAGAATGGGTTTCATTGGTTATCAGTTGGTTGTTAACAAATACCTAGGTAAACGCAGCGTCAATTTTATGGGGTAGGATTGTTTCTACTACATCACTAGAGGATGTCGGGTCTCGAGGACATAGACGAACTATTTGATCCCAAGGTGATTGAGAGTCTTAGACTCGGATCCCCGGTTTCGTGTCGTATATGGAAACAGGATGACGAATATGAGGAGCTCGATCTCAACGATATCTATCCCTTCGACACTCTGGATATTATTAAACAGTCGATTACTCGGCACTATAAAGGCGATGACAGATATCTACCACAGTTCCTGTTCGTTGGTCTCTTACAATCAAACGGGAGTTTCACGCCCCTGGAGCACACGTGGTATCCCCTCGGCGTTCAGAAGGCCAGTCGTGTCCTGTATTTGCCGGCACCCATGGAGGCCATGAAAACACCCGTCAAGGCCTTCGTAGCCAGGGGCGGTGCCAAGCCCTCCAATTCCATCCATTCGAGGGGCAGATCCATGATCGAGGACGTCTTCGAAGACGGAATCCCCACCCTATACGTCTTTCCATATTATCGTGTGGCCCGTTTATACAAGGGAGCTAAGCCCATTTCGTCGGGTGACTGGTGGAGCCGTTTTTTCCCCTATTATCCTTCCCTGAACGAGACGAGTCCTGATGCGGTCTCAAAGGAGGACACGGCCTTTGCGAAGACCTTCCTGACCTACCTGGCCCAACGATCAGGCTATTTAAAGAAAATCAATCGCCTTTTCGAGGGCAATGTGCCGCTCCCTGAGATCCGCGTCACGGGTGTCAAACAGCTGCGCCTGGCAATCCAGAAGCCATCTGAGACCTTCGAGGGCTGCCAGAGCCTGTTCTACGCAACAAAGACAAATCATCTCATGCCCTACATGCGTATTATTCCGTCGGATGGCACACCTATCAGTAAGGTTCTGGTGAGCGGGGCACTCCCCATTCCCGATATGGATAATCCCGAGGTTATCGGTCAGTGGTCGAAGGAGCCCACACCAACCATGGGCCACGATTTCCTAATGCTAAAATACGTTCACCGTGAGTCTATTGGTATTGTGTGCCCCATTTATGGCACTATTCGCATCTTCCATGATGGAACGGCGGATATTCTGGTGCAGCCACCGAAGAATGTGCGACGACTAGAGCCTGATACGGATTTCAATGGGTTCGGTAGGCGACTCCAGGAGGTCTGTAAGGATCTGCGCCTCGATCTCAGCCGCATCGAAGTGGGGGAGGCTGCCCTCGTCTTCCAGCTCGACGCAGATCGCAGTTCCATAAAGTTTACGAAGGCCATTCTGAAAAAGCGCCTGGGGTTTTTCAGCCCTTTTTTCCAGGAAATTGCCCCCCTCAAAGATCAGCAGACGCTCATCTCTTTTCGTTATAAGGCTGTCAGCCAATATGCCTCTGAGAACAGTATCTTTTCGTTTATTACACAGTATGCGGAGTCCAAGAAGCTCGCAGGGGCCGAGTTGCCCGCGGACATTATTGGCAAGATCCAGGATGCCTTCCAGATCTCGGGCTTGGATGCGCGATCTTATATCGCCCAGTGGTTCGAACAAAAAGGAACACTATCGACCGTTGTTCCCGAGGAAAACGAATTTATGGAATCCTTCAATCCTGGCATTGACATTCACATTTATGGCCCGCATCCGAGCTACACGATTCACGTTCACCGCGTGGATTCCTATCAGACCTTTCAGCGCCTCTATTCTCTTTTGCGCGTGCTATTCTTGGAGGAGGACTCGGGCGTCTTTACGGATTCGGAGGCTGCCGCAGCATCCTATTCTGCCCTCGAATCCAGAGTCGAGACCACCCTTCTGAAGGAGGAGGCGGGGGATCTGGAAGAGGATGAGGAGGCAAAGAGCACGGCCTCGGGTGTTTCAGCGGCAGCAAATGACGATATCACCTTCGATACCTTTCGCAGACCTCCGCCCGATGAAGAGGAGGAAGAACCCGAGGTAGAGGCAGTAGAGGCAGAAGAAGACGCAGACGAGACAATCGCTCCTGTTACCAAATCCAAGAAGCGCCGCGAGGACAATGATATCATTAATCCCTTTAACTGGTTCCTAGATGAATTGAAGCGCAAAGATAACGATCTATTCGTGTTTAAGCCAACGCGTAAGGGGGGTCTTTACAGCCGCAAATGCGGTGCTGTGGAAGACAGACAGCCGGTTGCCCTGACAGAGAAGGAGTTCAATGATATGATCGAGGAATATGATAAGGAGATCTCGGACGGATCCCTCTTTTTCAATATCTATCCGTTGAAGAAGGGGGAGAAGGAAAAAGCCGCTGGAGCCAAGGGCATTCGACATGATGCTACGGAAATCACTGTGAGTAAATATGGGTCTTCTCTAAAACGCCTTCGATACTACTTCTGTCCTGCCCTCTTCTGTCTGAAGGATCAAAAGATGGTTCTAGAATCCGATTTCGACAGTGACGAAGATCGCGAGGGGAATCCCAAGGACCGCTTCACCTGCCCGTTCTGTTATGGAACGGAAATCATAGAACATGACAAGGGCGGAAAGGGCCAGACGGTTTTTCGCCGCATGACGAAGAAGGATAGCGACAAGGCGCATCTGTATATTGGATTTGTCAAGAACAGCACGCGTTCTGATAAGCTCGGCCTGCCCTGCTGCCACTTGAAGAAGAAGACAATGAAGGTCATGAAGGAGGATCTGGATCAGCTCTATAGTGAGAAACTATTGTCGGATCGCGGCACATATCTGCCGGCAGAAGTCGTGGATGAGGAAGATGCCGCAGAAGAAGAGGAGCTGAAGGAGATTCAGACCCAGAAGGAGATCAAGCGGCGCCTAGCAGATGTTAAGGACGATACGAGTAAGGCCACGATCTCTTTCGCGAAGGAGTTTGCAAAGATCTCGGATGCATATATTGTGGACGAAAAGAAGCATCCACTCGATCCGGGCAAATTTGGGATTCTTCCTGCACCCTTTGATGAGTATTTTCAACAGACCTCCTCGACCTTTGTGAAGCGCACCACCAGCCAACAGAAACTGCTTGAGAAGAGCCGCGGCTTTCTCCGTGTTGGCACGGAGATTGGCCCCTTGACGGCCAAGTGTGACACCGCTGCTAGGCCCATTGAATCCCTCCTCGGTGTTCTTGCTCCCCTGCTCTATAAGAACTCCATCCAGGATGTTCGAGAACTATTCTTGAAGGCCGTCACAGGACCCAGTGGTGTTCTGACGTTCGTGAATGCGAACTTCGGGAACTTGGTGTCCGAGTTCTATGTTCCCTCGGATCCCGATCTCGGAACCAAGAAGGACCTTGGAAATATCACCGACCAATCACGCACCAGCATCGTTGCCACCTATAAGTTGTGGGCGGATGATAACCTTCACGTCGGTGTCAATGACACCAATGTCTTCGCGATTCGTCGCATCTATAAGGCCTATACGCGATTCGAGGCGTTCCTGAAAGACAAGACAAAACGTAAGGATGTGCGCCATTTTAGTTCCTTCTTGACGGAGGCGGGCCTCCTGACATCGAATCGTCGTGGCCTCCAGCTCATCATTCTAGAATGGTCGCCGGGCCAAGAGAAGGTCATTGTCAAGTGTAGTCCCTATGGGTTTTCCAGGGAGCATCAGGAGAAGAATGACTTCGCCTTTGTGTGGAGGGACTCCAATGGATTCTATGAACTCCTCTTCTACACGGAGAACACGAAGACGGAGAGCACCACCGTTGCCCGCTGGAAGTATGATGATCGCTCTGTTTGGCCGAGAATTGTCAAGGATCGCATCAACGAATACATGGGCCAGTGCCAGAGCGAATATAAGTCCATTTTTACGAGCCAGATGGATATTAACTCGAATACCCTCGTACCCCTGTCAAAAGCCCTCACGACCGTCATCACCGTCCAGTATAAGGGTGCCGATCGTGAAGTTCTGCCCTATGGAATTGTGCGCGATTCGTATAATCATGCGATCTTTGTTCTGTATCCGCAAAGACCCAAGGGAGTTGGCCCCGAGTCGTCCATGATCGCCATGCCGATCGTGGATGATGGCTATATGCCGAAGGGCCAGCAGCTCTTCCTGGATATCGAGGACTTCTATCCTGCGCCGGCGGATCAGATCATTGAGTATTATGCGACCTATCTCACAGCCGCCTTTTCGTCCTACCCTGGCTATTCTGTGCACAATGTTGTGCGCAAGAAGGAGGGCAGCAAGTCGGTCAAGGGCCTTCAACTGGAGAATAATATCTATATTCCTGCGGCGAATGCGGAAGGACCTATTGACAGAGCTGCCTATCCTGATACAACACGTAAAGTGAATGAGTGGGACATGAATCGTGATCTGTCGCAGCCCTGTGGTTCTGCGGATATCAAGAATAATACACAGGCAAAAGTCGAAGAACTCTATCAGTATTTTCGCTTCATGGTCTCTAATTGGATCGCCACAGATGCGGGATCCGAGGTGCGCGATTCGATACGATCGATTGTGTTCGATGATGGACTGCCCGAGTTTGAGAAGCGCAAGCGCCTCGAGATTTTGTGCGGCAATTTTCGACGGGGAGAGGACGAAGAGAGTGGCTGGCTGGGCTGGATGCAGCCGACGGAGGAGGACTGGGATATGCCCTCGGGCATTCTACGCAAGGATTGTCGTGTTATCAAGACGGAAGACAAATGCTCGGCGCCCTGTGTTTGGAACTCAGAAGGAGGAGAAGGGGGGCAATGTCTTCTTCATGTGAAAACGGATACCGATATTCGCTCGGTAGGCGAGCCGACCGATGTCAATACGCGCATTCTGTTTAGCCGCCGTGTGATCGATGAGCTCATTCGCTTTCCCAAGAAGCGCAAGGAGCTTCTCAAACACCAAGTCAGCACCATGAGCGCGATCGTGGAGCCCATTCGCGACGGCGATCAGTATATTATTCCTGAGAGGGGCATGGATTGGCTCGCCCTTCTTCGTCTTGATTGGCGACCGGCCGATAAGGAGATGCCGCTCTATTACGAAGAGGTGTATCAGAGGGCAGAAGGCGAGCCGGTTGCTACGGGCGCCGCCACAGACCTCCCTGAGGATATCGAAGAGATTGTGGGCTCCACAACACCCTATCAGTTATGGATGGGTCCTGGAGGACTTCAGGGACTGGGCCCTATTCTCAAGGTCAATTTACAAGAGCTTGGCGTGAGCGCAACGGACACGAAACTCAGTGAATCTGCCATTCAGGAATATGTCAAGAAGACGGGTATTCCACTGGGTATCATAGATACTACGCAATCGGAGAATACGATACAGTTTGTAAGAGGTCCTGATTCGGCGAATGCCGTTGTGATTGTCTATATCGGGGCAGGCGTTGGACTTCTTATTGATACACCGAAGAGGCCAACGATTTCGATCGATGGACTCGATGGGGAGTTATTGGATGCCTGGAACTCGTCAACCAAGGTGGCGACAACTGCGGTAAAATCCGCGACTCTGAGGCGCGCAGCAAAAACGACGATTACTAAAGAAGTTCCAAAGGGTATTTTGAAGGCACCTACTACAAATGCAACGGTAAAACCGAAGGCATTACGTCGCATCCAGTTCGCATTGCCATCAGCGTCTGTTGAAACACCCGTTAAACCCGCGGCACCTCCTATGAGTCGATTGGTTCGAAAATCAGCAACGAAACCAGAAGAACTACCTGAAACGACTGTTAAAACAGTCCAAGTCCCTAGTCGTGGATTGGTTCGTAAGTCAGCAACTGTACCAGTAGTTGCTAAAACACAAGAAGAACTACCTGAAACTATAGCACCAGTTATTGAAAAACAAGAAGAATCTACTGTTAAAACAGCTAGCCGTGGATTAGTTCGTAAATCGGCAACAGTAGTGAAACAAGCAGAACCTGAAGCTACACCAATAGAGGCAGTAGTTCCTCCTGAAGCTACACCACTAGAGACAGCAGTTCTCCCTGAATCTACCGTTAAAACAGTTCAAACAACTACTTTTAGCCGTGGATTAGTTCGTAAATCAGCTCCTGTTGTTAAAGAGCAGCCACTAGCTCCTGCGGAAGTCGCACATGTGGAAGTCCCTAAGGAACAAGTGGTTCCTGTGGAAGTTGCACCTGTGGAAGTCCCTAAGGAACAAGTGCCCCCTGTAGTGAAACCAGCCTCACTTGTTCGAAAATCAATACAACCCGCCTCTCTTCCAGGCCCAGCACCTATTAGTGCTTCAGTGCCAAAGCCTATTCCTCGCCCACCTCCTGAACCCCTGTCTGAGAGTCCTGAAATTGTCATATCTGAGAGTGAATCGCCAGTTATCAAAAAGACTGCGTCTAAATCAAAGGTAGCACCCCCGCCTCTTCCTACAAGTGTAAAATCCATTAAATCCGTTAAATCAATTAAAGCCCCTTCGAACTCTGAGCGAAGAGCCGCATCACAACTAATAGGGTTGGAGGGATTCGACTAGTGGAGTGTCGCCAGCATATCGCGGATCTCTCCGTCCATTCGATTCAGGCGTAGCTTTCTAAACGTCTTATTCTCAGGATGCATGACAATTAAATACATGTCTTGTATTGGCATATCATAGTAGTTCTCCAAAATATATCGATAGATATTGAGCTGGAGAGTATAGTGCCAGTAGTTCGTATCGGGCAAATGATCGATTGGCGGCAAACAGTTCTGGAACGGATTCTCATATTTAATATCCTTCGTCCGTTTCCAGTCATAGATAAAGAAGGCCCCATCCGATTTGCGGCGGAACACGGCATCGATCTGCCCCGCCAGTTTTAGTTCCTCGATATAGACAGACCATTCCATACGATACGGTTCTAAGATCGTCTTGTGTTGATTCCAGAACTCCATGAAGTAGCCCCATTCCACGGATTCCATAATGGCCTTATTGGTGGGCTGAGCCCCGTCCAAATACTCCTCGATCGCCAAGTGGAGCGCCGTGCCGGCCGTGGACGCCTGTGCTCCATTATCATTCCATTGCTTCTTGATTTCGGCATCTGTCTTTCCAAAATAAGGGCTCTCGGGCCAATTGGGGCTCGCCTTCATTTTCTGAATGATCTTGTCGGCGTCAAACTTGGAATGCATAGACCCTATCAGTTTTGTCACAGATATGACGCCCTTACTGGATCCATTGATCGTGTAGATATGCGTTGGCTCATCAAAGGTTATATTCTTATCTCTTGGATGAGCGTTCTTGGCTGCCAGATTTGACATTATATACTAAGGCAATTATCTATTTAGGCTGTAGCTCCTTCTTGAGCTTTTCAAGATACAGGATTGCATCCATGAACTCCTCTTGGGCGTGCTGAATCCAGTCCAATGGCTTCAGATCCGTGCGATCGAGCGTGGTTCCATATTTGGCCTGGCCGACTCTGGACCGTTGTCGAAAGAGTTCCACAATGGATTCCACTATGCTGTCAGTGACAGGTTGATTCATTTGTCTAAATAAACTACATAATGAATGTTTAGGTTTCTAATATAAAGCCCTACCATTCAATGCCTATAGTCATGTTAGCAAATAAGAAGATTCTTCTTTTTGGTGGTTCAGGGTCTCTTGGAAACAAGTTTATTGAGACATATATTGCAAATAATGATATTACAAACTACTCACGTGATGAATGTAAGCACTGGCAAATGAGCTTAAAATATAAGACAGATAAATTGCGCTATATTATTGGAGATATTCGTGATTATACGGGTGTTGAAACGGCAATTCTTAGAGAACAGCCACATATTATTGTTATTATGGCTGCGCTCAAGCATATTGATCGCTGTGAATACGCAATTGAAGAATGTATTAAGACAAATTGTATGGGACCGGTTAATGTATTAAATGCTGTCGAAAAGAATAATGATCGCTTGACTCGACTTGAATGTGTTGTCATGGTTAGTACAGACAAGGCATGTGAACCAACAAATGCATATGGTATGGCAAAGGCGTTGGCAGAGTCTGCTATTGTAGAGAAATCTCTTTATATAACAAATCGCAAATTTGTAAATATACGTTATGGCAATGTTCTCAATTCGCGAGGAAGTATTATTCCGATCCTTCATGAAAAGGGCCAGGATCCTGATGTTAAGGAATTTACATTGACACATACGGATATGACGCGGTTTGTTATGACATTGGAGCAGAGCGTTCAGCTTATCGAACACGCAATTCTTCATGGAGACTCAGGTGATACGGTGATACCTGAACTCATTTCGATGAAGCTTGTGGATCTAATGGAGATTTTCTCCGAAAAATACAACAAACCTGTTCGTATTACGGGATTAAGGCCAGGAGAAAAGATGCTCGAGTCGCTCATTAGTGAGACGCAGTCTATGCGACTTATTGATGGCCCTGATGGATATAAGTATATTAAGCCACCGTATAAGAATCTGTTGATTGTGGATGATATTAAGAATTATAATAGCAAGTTGAATCCACTTACAAAAAGTGAATTGCTAGATTATTTAACGCGATTGCGATTGTTATAGTATATATCAATTAAAGTATTTAAGTTATTAGATTATACGTATAATACAATGAGTGAAAAATTAACTAGTTAAATTAAATTTTTTAATAATATTTTGCCTTATTTCTGATTGTGTAAGACTATGAAATGCTGTTTCAGATGTTATATAGTCGGCATCATAATAATATAAAATCTTATCAATTCTTGACTGATGAGATATATCTATACATGCCCGTTTTACCCAATCTATATCTTCCTCATTCTGCATATTAGTGTAATTATGACGCTTCGCAATTTCTGATTTATAAACCATTGTATGTGCTGGTTTTCCCTTCCATACATTATTTATGATACCTGTGTATTCAAATTCAATACCATATTTACATAAAATTGGAGACTCTGAATTAATAGAGGTCATACTATCAAATACAACACAATCTGTCCCAGGATTTTCTTCAAGCATTTTAATAATATCACTTACATAATCTGGCGAGATACGATCATCATCGTCAATAAATACAAGATATTCACCATTTGCTAAACGTAGTAATTCATCGCGTTTTTTTCCAATACTTATTTTTTTATTATCAAAGAGAGCAATTAATTCTACATTTGAATAATCTTTTGTTTGATTAATTAAATCTTTCATTAGACGTAGATAAAAATTATCAATACGATTAGGCACGGTTGCTACAAGAATAGATAATTTTATTGACATATAGATATTTATATAATATAATATATCCTTAGATGACCTAAAGCTATAATATTAAATAAAAGCATATGACAACTTTTTGGGAAGATAAGCATCAGACTAAGGATACATATTGGCTTACAGGTACACCACCTTCTGATATTTTATCTACACATAGAATACCAACTGACCTACCCTATACATCTGTACTTGATATAGGGGTTGGATTTGGACATCAGGCACGATACTTTTATGAACAAGGAAAAACAGTCTATGCCTGTGATATTTCCCCTACAGCACTAGATTGTGTTCGCAATTTTGCTGCAGAAACATATTTAACACATGAATTAGCGAATGCCCCACCAGTTGATCTTGCTATTTGTCATCTTGTATTTCAACATTGTAATGACGCAGAAATTCATCGAATTATAAGAGATGTCAAATTAACATCTAGCGGGTTTTTTTCTTTTCAATTTGCTTTTTTAAGAGATGGTGAACCACTAAAACCAAAAGTTAAGGAGCTTATTCAATTAGGTATGCACCATTTTCGCTCCTTAGATACGATTAAACAGATGGTTAATGATAGCAATAAGGAAATAATCGATATATCACCTCCAGTTCATTATAATGGTGAAGAGAATTTTAGTTGGTTATTTGTGAAAGTAAAAAATCGTTCTATCTAAATCCTATATATCTCCTTATATTTTTCAGGATCAGCTCTCATCATCCGTAGTCGATCCTTTTCATCATCCTGTGGATCACATGGTCTCTTAATAAAGAATGCCTTTACTTTCTTATTTTGATCTGTGGTTGTTTCACATAAATAGGATAGGGTGATAAAGATACGTCGGCTCCCTTCAGGACATGTTGCTGGCTCAGGATTTCCATGCCATGCATAATCATTACATGTAAAAAGGATGAGCCGATTAAAAATAGGTGCAATTGTATCTGCTCTTTCTATTAATATGGCGTCTGAATCAGCACATGAACTTCCCTTCCATATTTCTAGAGCGCATCCGTATTCTTCTTTCCATTCATAGCTCAAATATAGGCCAAGAGTCACCTGTTTCTTAAGACCCAATGTTGGATGATAACCAGCATCTACATGAATATCCAGTTTATCACCGGGTCCATATGTATGAACGCCCCAAAAGTTACGTGTTGTATCTAGAACGAGAGAATGCCCTGTTATCTCACTAAGGCGCCTTACAAAGGCAGGCTCTGTAAATTCTTTAAAAACTGTTGATAATCTTTCTGGGAAGGCGTATTTATCACGCAATGTATATTTTTGTTCGAAAGGATTGTTGTAGCGATCCCATCGATCATCAGACAGATCCAATATTTCTTGCTGAAGCCCAATAGCAAAATCATTTTTCAAGAAATTATCTTGGGAGGCATAGGGAAAGGGCATGCGCCTCTGGTATTCTTCGGACACTATGGTAATATTATTTAAAACGGACATATCTAATCCTTTTAAATAATATATCTTTAGATTTACGCATTAAAAAACTCCTTCAAATGTGTAATAATCTGATGGCTTGTATTTCCTGCTCCAAGCCATGATACATCCATTGTCGTAGTTCCTGTATCAAGCTGTGCTATATATTCAAATACCTCCTCATCATTTGACGTCTCAACTGTAAATTTTTTGCTACAGTTAGCAGCAAAACTCTGGGGCCTTTCAGTAAAATCACGGGGCACAATCGTAGGTGTTAGCAGGAGACCTGGCTCCTCTTGACCTGTTCCACTATCACTAATAAGAAACTTGGAGTGATACACAGTTGTCAAATATTCTTGAAAGGCCATGAGGGGCACCATCTCAATTGATCCAAGGGAAATCCCATTCTTATCTAACATATCTTGGAGGCGTTTGAAATACAACAACTTTACAGGAAGTCCATATTTCTGAGCACATCGATTTCCAAATGCGATAATGGATGCCAAACGATCGGCATAGTTGAAATTCTCTGGGCGATGAATGTCCATCAGAATCATATCCTTACGCTTCACCTCCTTTAAAATAGATTCACGAAATATCTGAAACGGCTCTACAATCGTATTACCAACAATATACACCCTATTCGTGATTCCCTCTTGTGCTAATTGGCGTGCATAATCTTCATGATAGACGAATAGGATGTCACTACAGTGATCGCAGACTGTGCGATTGATCTCTTCGAGCATACGCTTATCATACGACCGCATGCCGGCCTCAATATGACCGATCCTATATCCTTCCTTTTTAAGGGGAAATGCAACGCCGGCGGAATTTGAATCGCCTAGGAATAGAATGAGATCAGGTTTCAAATTATGCTCCTTGAAGAGACGGGGAATGGCAGTTGATAAATAACTTAGCTGCTCGTAATGATTAGAGGCTGCTTGACCTGTATTAAGTAGATAATCAGGCTTGCGAATGCCGAGCTCTTCGAAAAAAACACCTGAAAGCTTTGAATCATAATGTTGTCCTGTATGGATGAGAATATGATTGAAATTTTCATCAAGGCGCTTGAAAACCTGGCTCATTCGTATAAAATCGGGACGAATCCCTGTAATTGTCACGATAGTTTTTGAACTCATTTAGTTATTGATGGTGTTAGACCTTTAGGTATTTGATAAACTATTAAAATGCTCTAGCTTGAGAGTATGTGTTTTAGCAATACATATTGTAGAATTATACTGAATTAATACATATGTAGTTATTATATTTGGATCATCAGATATGGTAGGAGGAGTTCTAAGATATCCATTAATATACATTGCGGATTGCTTTCTACTAGGTGTATATATAATAGGAATTAAATAGGATGTATTGTTATATATTATTGATGTAAATTTTCCAACGGTTTCCCCTTCTATATTGTCATCTGATAGGCGCGAACCGATATAAAATTCCATATATTAGTAGTAAATATAATTGATTTAAGCCGTCTTAATCTTTTCATAGGATTCGTCAAATGTGTCTGAATTTTCCGATATTTCTATATATACTCTATGATTATTAAAATATTTCCGTTTTGATTCAAATAAGGTTTGATTCGATTCAAACCGATCTGCTAAATAAATAGCAGTATGAAAGAGATGAATTCCACCACATAGCGATTCAGTATGATGAAAACATATAATTTCAATATTTTTACTCGCAATTTTAATCAAAAAATCATCATCATCATAACTATGACCTAATGAATAGTCATAACTAAACCCCCCTATTTTATTAAATGTTGCTCGGTTACATGCTGATAAAAAATGATATTTCATACTTCTAGAAGCGGAATGATACCAAATATGAAAAAGATTTTCTTTTCCATATATATCTACAGATTGTTCTGATTGATAGATACTATTATTTGTTTCAAAATCTTTTGATGCTTTTACATCAGCTATATAATATTTATCATCTTTAAGTTGTAGTTGATCTAAATATGATAGAACATCACCAATGTGACATACTTCTGCATTTTGTATTATAACATATCCACCCTTTATAAATTGAAAACCTATATTATAGTTTAGGCAGGGGTTGATCCATGTTTTTTGTGATCGATTGATTTGGATAAAATCAATCGAAAATGGATAAGTTTCTAACTGTTCTATATGAATAGGATCATTATCTGAATCATCGACAATTATTACGTGAACGTTCTTATTAGCACTTCGCATTATGCTTTGGAGCGTAAAATATGTTTGATTTGGTCGATTTGATGCTGTCATTACTATAGAAAAGGTGCTATCATTTATTTCATTTTTCTTGATATAATGATGTGTATAGAAAGGACATGGTGTTTGCTTTAATGTTTCCTTTATTTGAAATATAGTACTTTTGTCCTTGCCAAGAGTTATCATTCTACAATAAGTAATGTTTTAATTCTTTAATTTGATTTTCGAGTTCAGGAATTTCTAGCTCCATATTTAAAGAATAGGCTGTCAATAGTGTCTTATCTACCGGTATTGCCGTAGCAATTGGCGTGATTGTAATTGAGAGGTTGTAGCTGTCACGAATAAGGGTGGCGAGTTCATATTTGCTTTTTGCTGTTGGGGAGGCAATATGCCGCACACCTTTCCATAACATATTACGTCTCAAAAGTATTTCGATAACTTTACAGTATTCTAAACATGTTATTCCATTCCACATATGATTTGTATAGCCATTAATACTGCCATTATTATTGGATATGATCCATTCAAGCAATGATTTCTTATTCTGGATTTCATTGCCAATAATTGATGTGCGTATTACCGTACAGCCGAGAGGCTCTCCCAATGATTTACTAAGGCCATATGCCCCTTTTTCATCATGGCAATCTGTTTCGTTATAGGACCCTTTTATTCCTGAGAAGACACAGTCTGTAGTGGGATGAATCATTGCTACTCCTAGATGTTTAGCTGCCGCCCATAGTCGATGAGGAAATAGTGTATTTACTAGATAATATTGTCCCTCATCGCCTTTACTTCTTTGCGGAATTGTTCCAATACAATTAATAATGCATGTGCTCGCATCCACATGTTTTGTTTCTAAAAGTGTGTCTAATGTTTCAAGGGACTCTTGTGTAACACGAAATTCGTTTGGTTCTACAATACTTAATCGAATAATAGGATGATCCTTGAAATATGTGTATATATAACGCCCTAGCATTCCAGATGATCCAAATAGGAGAATATGATCGATCATAATACTAACTATAAAAATAATGGGTTTAGACCGTTAGAATGTTACATTCTAGAATAAGAAGTTCGCAACTTCCATGATCGTCTTACCAATCTTGTTGCCGCCCTCTACCCGTCCATTGTCCTTCCATACACCTGCCAGTTCTCCAATAGGGTCCCCCAGATCCTTCGGCAAACTGTAGAGCAAGTAGACCTTCTTCTTCTTGGCCTCATCCACGATGCGGCGAAAGACAGCATCCTTATCGTATCGATGCTGGAGACCCCTGCGATAATAGTAATCCTTGACATCATTCCAGAGCTTGGGATCCACAACGGCGGCATGATCCTTCAGCAACGTCTTAGGACTCATGATGTTCTTGATTGTGACGAATTCATCCAAGATAGCTGATGTAATTTTTGCCTTATCTGTCTTCGAATTGGGATTTGGCTTGATCTTCAACTTAGCGATCTCGGCCTTCGCATGAAGATGGATCGCACCACTTTTCGTGGAGAAGAGCGTGACGCCCAGATCGGGCTTTCCAGCTGCATGCTTGAGCTTCATGGCCGCCCAATAGTGTTCCAAGGAGGGATACTCTGTTCCACCCTCTTCATCCTGAATGGGGAAGGGCCAGTAGGGGGCCAAGATCTTAGGACTGCGATCTTCTCCGAGACCGAAGGTATCGCGGAGACCCACTTTGGGACCGAACGGGAAGATTTCAGAGGGCTGGAAGACAGCGGCAGCGTCTGGAAGATTTGTGATGGGCGCTGACTTGGCAGGGGCTACAACCTCAACCACTTCTTCTTCCTCCTCCTCTTCCTTACCCTCTTTATCCTCTGTAACGACTTCTTCTACTATGATATTCTCTACCTCCCCCTTGCGCTTAAACACAAACCAGCGATTCAAGAAGGAATATTGCTTTACAATGGCACTCATAGGGTATTCTTTTTCGTTGTTGGGAATCGCGGCATAACTGGCTTCAAAGAGATTACTTGAATGTTTGAGACCTGAGGGCTGAGATGGCTCAAATCCGATCTCCGCTAAACGGCGTGTCAGATACTCAAAGTTTACGAGATATTCTGTATGCTCCGCACCAATGCTGATAAATCGCACATCGATGGGAAGGCCTACGGATTCCTCATTGGGGCGGAAGGCATCTACGTCATATCCCTTTGTAATGGACCACACCAACATATCCCCCTCTTTGCCGACAGCGGCATCTCCCTTCTCCTTCGCTTTCAGGAGCTCAAAGACCTGGGCGCCATCCGTGCAGCAGCCGATGAAATAGCCGCCGATCGCCACGCACTCCTTGAGATTGTTGAGGAAGCCATTGAAAGTCTCCATATCCTTCAAGAAGTAGTGGAGGGAGAACATACAGGAGGCCACTTGGGCGCCATCCTTGAGTTTCGACATGAGTTTGTCGCTCACAAGGCGAGGAACGACTGCGTCGGCTCGTTCTCTGGCAAAGAGAGCCCTCAGAATATTCTTGTCCTCATCACGATCTCTTTCCAGACCCGAATTGGCCGCCTCGCCCTTAAGAAGGGGGAGCGAGGAATCCGCCTGGACGAAGACCATGGGTGGCACCTTATCCCGTCCCTTATCGATGAGGTTATTCATATAGCGCCTGTAAATGCCCTGCTTATTATCGCGGATGTTGCTCTCATCAACATCGACGCCGAGAACGAAATCTGCCTTGTTTTCGATCCAGAAACGCAGATCTCCACCGGGCCCACACGACAGATCGAGCAGCGTCTTACCACCTGGACTGAGTGTAGGCTTGTAGAGGAGCTTGGCCTTGATCCAAAGATTATGGAAATCGCGAAGGCCTCGAATAATTGCCAGATCCTCTTTGGATGCCTCGCGATTATAGTAGCGCTTCCTGCGACTATAGGCCGCAAGTTCATCTACAGTGGGTGTGGTAGAGCCAGTTGTTATCATGGAAAGTGTGATGGGATTGTGAATGGAGTTCCAGACACCGTTTGCGTTGATCTCCGAGTTAAGCGTGCGATTGATGATGCCCTTCGCAAAGCGCTCGGTCTTGTCGTGACGAATACGCATAGGAATCCAGCGCCATCCAGCATTGCGACTGGGATCATAACGCATCTCGACGATCATGTTCTCCATGATGGGCTCTTTGGAGTCCACGGTCTCCACATATTGGTCGCCGCTTTCCTCATTCGTGTGAACGGGGAGATTACAGGTATTTGCCATAGGATCGGGATACTCCTCGGGAATGAAATAGGAGGGCTGATAGGGGAGTCTTTCTCTTTGACGCGACTGGCTCTTGTGGCGCTTCTGATACTGCGACTCGGGCAGCTTGCTTTCATTCAAGATGGTTGCACGAGGATCATCGTAGGCGGGATCCTTGATGGAACCCACAAAGAGGCGGGCGGTCTTATAGCCGTTCTCACCCCCCATATCGGGATCCCCGATCTCCACACGGTCCACGCTTGATCCACGGGCCTTTTCGAACTTGATGAGGAAGTCGATCGTATTTGCATTGGCTGGCTTCCATTTGAACTGCTCCCAGAAGGTGTCACCTGATTTCTGGGGAAGACCGCCCTTATTAGGGCTTAGAATGAGACCATCTGTTTCATAGGGCTGCTCGGTATTGAGGATGGTTGCACAGCGCGCAAAGATCGTATTGGGGCGCTCTGGGTCCGCAAACTCAAAGTGCTTGATCTTTATCTGGAATTGATTGGCCGGTGTGACTCCATGAACGGTTGTTTTGATCCCGTCATTTACTTTTCCATTCCAGAGAGTGAACCAGTCATTCATCTTCTCATAACGAGTCTCCTTGGATTCAGTGTCGTAGAAGTCCTTCTCACTAACATTGATTCCCTTAAGATAGTAGATATCGAAGATAAGAACATGGGCGATGACTCGGTGCTCCTTATCACGATGAACCCATTCGGCATCCAAGAGACAGTCATGACAGTCCTTGTTTAATAGCCCTGTTTTATAGACTGTCATTCCACTGTCTATAAGGAACATTTCACCCTTTCCATCGCAATAAATAAGGACACGAAGACCATCCGCCTTATCTGTTACATTGTAGTTCTTGCGGACATTCGGAAGCTTGTCATCAATGGACCCCTCCTCATGCTTTGCCATATGCTTGACCTCCATGGTGATGGGCTGAACGCCACGGAAGGATGCGAACTTGTTGAGCGCGGTATAGTCGCGTTTGACTCGTTCTGCTTCGGGAATTGTGATAAGAAAGGTATTCTTTTGCATGGCCTTTAAGATCTCACCGATGCCTCGCACAAGACATCGGCGAGCGCCTGCCTTGTCCTTTGTATGCTCGTCGCGTTGGAGCTCCACCTCAATCTCATAGCGGACGGGTTGCTTGAAGATATCACGCTCCTGGAAGGTTTTTTGCCAGAGGTATTCCTTTTTATTGCCGCGCACAATCGAAGGAGTCGAACGCACAATCGACATGTCAATACGCATGCCCTGACCCTCGAACGTCCAGCGCTTAATCAGACGGAATGCCTTATCGAGCTGGGGCCAGACATCCAGTAGTTCTGTTACGCGAGGATCAGTAACCGCCACGCGCTCCTCAATGCGATTCTTGAGATAGAATCCGTAGTCTTCGATATCCACCTTTGACTCGGAGGAATGACGACTCTTATTGAGGACACTGAACGGCTTTCCCTGGATCTTATCATCGCGACAGTAGTTCTGAAGAATGGGGAGAACACTTAGCCCCTCAATAGAGAAACGAAGACCCGATTGAACGAGAATACTTAGACGATCATCCTGGGGTTTCGCAGTAAATCCGCGACCTTGAAGGCGTTGGGCCACAGCCATAAAGGTTGCGGCATCCACAACACCCTCATCGCCGAAGACAGCCTCCATCTCCATATCTTCACCGGGCGTATCATTGATAAGCCAAGCATCGATAAAGGTATCGATTTTTGCTACCAAGGCTTTATCAAGTTCCATGGCACAGCTCTAGTTATTATACCAGAAATACCTTAGGTCGATTGAATCAAATTTAGGGACGGGGACTCTGCGTCCCCGTCCAGAGATAAATGATGGATGGGCTGCTAAAAGCAGCCCATCGATTATGTATTTGTCCTCAAATGGAATTCTGGACTTAATTGTAATGTTTTGCTGCCTCTGGATTTATAAATGGATTAGGACTATCCTTTGGATTTCCTTGTGGCTTCGTCTCTTCCCTCACAACAATCTGTTTCTCGATCTCTATATGCTGTCTACCTTCCTCAATACACCCACAACATCTATAAATATTATACCAGCAACACGCCTGTCCTATACATGATAGAGCCCCCATTAGGAGATATTCCATTATACCCTATTACTTAAAGCGCGAACTGTTCTTAAGCGACCAAGTCTCTTTGCGAGTTCTGCCTTTAATAGCTTGGCGTCAATCGACCTCCACGAGCAGTCATCGCATAGTTCGCGTATAATGGCCTCCTTAGTATCCTCTACTATCGGCCAGTCCACAATCCATCCCCCCCTTTCCATTAGACCCAGCCAATCCAAGAGAATATCACGAGTCCCCTCATCCTCCGAGACCGCAATCCACCTCGCATGATAATCCACGATCCAGACCGGCTTTTCCCTGTCCCAGGTGGACGGCTCCGAGGAAAAAGAGACCGATCCCTTGGATGCCCCCAAGAGTTCCTCTGGCTTATCCTCTCGATCCTCCTCCACACCCTTTGCGTCTCTCACAAATACAAAATAGACTCCCGTTAAATGTCCCAGGGCCGAATAGATATCCTTCCAGTCTTCATTCTTGATCGGAGTTCCGTGAAGCACAGAACCTATCCCATCAAAAATACGCCGTCTCTTTCTGGCGAACGAAGACCCCGCTAATGTATCCGATTCTGTTTGAAGGGTGGTTGCGAGCTCTCGAATAATAGAGGTGCGAACCGTGGTGGAGGCGTCTGCGAACATGGGATCACGGATCCAGGCAATGACACCTAGCATATTTGTGACAGGAATAGACGAATAGGTTGGCAGGAAGAGCGGCGCCATGGATGTGCCGATATCCTTCTTTGCGTCTACTGTTTGCTGAATTCGAATCGGAGCCAGGGAATGGCCTCGATTCGGATTGTGTTTAGACCAGTCAGCTAGCTGGGCTATGCTGACATTTTGATATACTTTTGTTGACATCCTCTACTATGTAATAGGTGGTTGGCGCTTAGGCCCCCTTATTCGGAGGTGTAGCCGTCCACTAGATACTTGTTTGTCTCCTCTGATAAGGATGCAAGCTGCTTTGTGCGGCCCTCCTCAACCCTGCGATTCTCTAGGCAGAAATTCATATATTCCTGGAATTGTTCGAAGGTTGTTTCACTGACAGTGTTGATATCGAAAAAAATTCCATTGCTATTCTCCGTGAATTCTTCGTTATTTTTCTTGAGAATTCGAAAGATCTCCTCGTATTCGGACTTGACAAGGATCTTGAGATTCTCAAAGAACTGTTTGCGCTGCTCGTAGGTCATCTCTAATTCCCGTATGGATTGAATGGACCCCCCTTTAGACGCGGGGGACATCAGGTCCGCAAAGCGGACCTGCCTCCCCCGTGCCCCCTGTTTGCTTAGTCTACTTCAGACTCCTTTGCATCAGATTCGGATTCCTCTTCTTTCCCTTCCTCTTCTTCCTCTTCCTCATCCTCATCCTCATCCTCAGCCTCTTCAGCCTCAGCCTCAGCAGCCTCATCCTCATCCTCATCCTCATCCTCATCCTCATCCTCATCCTCTCCTGTTTTTTCTTCCCCCTTATCTATCATTTCATTGGTCTTCTGAGCTGCTGTTGTTGCTATTGCTTCAGCAGTAGCTGAAGCGGCAGCTACTGCCGCAGCCGCTTGTTCCTTTACCACCTTTTTTAGAAAGATACCATTCACGAGGATAAATGGATCATTCACTTGAAAGAGAGACTTCTTAAGTTCGACCTCTACCGTATCACCTGGTTCAACATTATCAAAGTCCTCATTTCCTAAATGGAGATCTCTCGGCACCTGAATCTTTAGAGCCTTCTTATAATCAACATACAAGCCCATCTTATTCTTTCGAATGACTTCACCAGTGATAACTGTGCCATCGGTCGGATAATATACCTTTCCTTCCGCCTTTATAAAGTATACAGCATCCCCAGTAAATCGACCAGATTCGAAATATCCCATGGAGCGAGATAGTAGCTTCAAAGATCCTGGAACAACAAATCCGTGCTCAGAACACTTATTCTCAATCTTTTCACGAAGCTTTTCTAAAAGGATTCCATCAATTGTTTTATCCTTTCCAACCTTATTCAAGTTCTTAGGACTGAGACTGACCTTCTTTTCAAAGAAAGCGATTGATTCCATTCCTTAGTATACACACCTATTGTTTAGGTAGATTATCAAATTTACTTTTCGCTTTTCTTACTTCGACGCAGTGTGGATGTTTTAGTAGTTGATTCACCTGATCCTGGTGTTAAATTTGTAGCAGCTTTGGCTGTCGATATAAAAATGGGGGAATCATCCTCATCCGATTCACTTGCCTTCTTAGCAACTGTTTTGGCTGTTTTAGCCGCTGATACAAAAATGGGGGAATCTTCCTCATCCGATTCACTTGCCTTTTTAGATACTGCGGTTTTAGCTACAGGAGTTGTTTTCGCTGCGGCTGTTTTGGCTGCTGATATTAAAATAGGAGAATCCTCATCATCTGATTCACTTGCCTTTTTAGATACTGGTTTAACAGCTGTTTTAGCGGCTGATACAAAAATGGGGGAATCCTCCTCATCCGATTCACTTATCTTTTTAGATGCAGATTTAGCGACTGTTTTGGCTGCCGACATTACAATTGGAGAATCCTCCTCATCATTCGATTCACTTGCCTTCTTCGATGCAGATTTAGCGACTGTTTTGGCTGCCGATATTACAATTGGAGAATCCTCCTCATCTGATTCACTTACCTTCTTAGACACAGGTTTCGTAACTGGTTTAGCTGTCTTAGATGCTGGTTTGACGGATTTAGCGCTCGATTTCTTTGTCAGCACCGGCTCCTCTTCCTCCTCTTCTTCCTCGATTACAGAACGCCTTTTAACGGGCGCCACAGAGGCGGTTGTTTCCTTCCTCTTAAAATACCCCGCATACCCTATCAGTCGCGCAGCAACCGGTCGAAAGAACCATCGTCGCTTATTGACCTCTAGGTGATCCATGTAGCGAAACACAAGTTCCAACAGAGTGCATCCACGCACAGAGTTTTCAATGGCTCTTGATCCATCCTTCTTGATAACATCGCTATCCAATTCCAGATCAGGAAGACCCGCCTCTCTGAGAATATCTCCCAGTTCTATGAGTTTCTTGTGCTTATCCGAAATATTACTGACAATTCCACACGCTACGCCGCCAAGTCGCCCTTCAAAGCCCTGTTTGATCTTCTTATTCATCTTGAGCGTAAGTTTTCCTTCATGCGATGCGGAGACACCATACATTGTTCCTGTCTTGTATCCATCAGCATGATTTCGAAAGAGGTCTGGAACTGCCTTTTCGTCTTTTTTAACAAGACGCGCAATGGAATCCGAGCATGGCGCCCAGCCCGTCTTCCCTCCACACATGTATTGAATTGAGGCATCCTGTGTATTATAGAGGCGAATAATGGTATGGGGCTCCACCTTGACCTTGGTATCACGCACCATTCGATAGGCGTTCTCTTCCGCATTATCATCATTTAGGAGCTGAATCTGTTCCTCCATGGAGAACCAATTGTCCCATATATATTCAAGAACTGTCTTGTTGAATCTTGATTTACTTCCTCCCGTTATGAGAACGGATTCCTGGAACCACTGAATTGTCTCAATGATATTGTTAAACATTTTGAGAACCTCGGGCTCCTCATTTGTCATTTGAGTAATGCGATCCGCAACTATTTCGGGGACATCCGTTGATCCCTCCTCAGCCCTTTCCATCTCATGAACCCAGTCCACCATTCCCTGCCAACTCTCTTTGAGAGTAAACATCGCAGGTTCTCTGACGGATCCGGATGCTGAGGATTCTCCTCGGTCCAGCGATCTGTCAGGGTCAAACTGGTCACGTCGCACAGGAAAGTCCGCCGCCCGAATCGCCATGGGAATGTGGAGATCCATATAGACATTCGGCTGGAACACATAGTAGCCATTACAATATGTGATATATCCATTGACACCATTATGTGTTACCTGGAATGCCTTGTTATTGACAACGTTCTCAAAGAGCTCCGTGCGCGCAACGAGTGGCACATCGCCAAACAGCTCATACCACATCGTCTCGAAGTCATAGAACACCTGTTCCGCAAAGAGTTTTCGGAACTGATCCTTGAGGGCCGACTCACGCCACTTTGCCGCGAACTCACTATACGTGCTATCATCGGCCGTCAGAGCATTTACATCGATTTTGGGTGCGCACTCATACATACAGCTGTCATTCCAGTCACAGATGGCCGTGAACCGCTTGTCATTGATATCCACATTGCGTCGCTCGGTGCCCTTGCTATCAATTTGACGGATAGGGGTTTGGCCTGAAATGATGATCGCATCGTGGTTCAGATTACAGTCGATGGCCCGGATCTTGAGGGCACGAGTGACATTTCCGACCTGGACGGCCTTGCGAAAGGCTGTTCGATAGCTGAAGAGATCACCGGTTTCTCGGTTTCGCTCGTCAGGGAATACCGCAGAATACAGGTAGATCGTCGCATTACGCTTGGCTTCTGGCAAAGCGGAGTGGGAGCAGAAGCGAATGGCGCGACCGATGACCTGTTCCGTGCGGTTCAAGTGATACCAGCTGTCGAGCAGGTGAACCTCGCGCACATAGCGCAAGTCCACGCCTTCCGCGGCGATCTGGGATCCGACAATGACCTTCATCAGCCCTCCCTCCTCATTTCCTTTTCGTCGTTCCATGTCTATGATGCCCTTGTTGTTCGGACTGAGTTGTACGTTGCCGGTGAGAAGGCCGTAGCAGGCCGGTGTAAAGGGGTGATCGGCACCGGTATGCTTCTTCTCCTTCAGGGGGCACAGGGCGCACTGACGGCCGCCCTTGGCCTGGATGCCATCGCCGAGGAGGGGTGTGGCGCGGCCAACAGGAGTATAGCCGTTCGCTTCGAGAGCGAGGGCCAGAGGGAGCGCCCCGAGATTCACTACGCGCATGTAGACAAAACAGACGCCACGCGCCGATCGCAGTTGATCCAGTAGAAATGCGAATTTGGGGGAACAGGTGGAGAGTTTATCGGCGGCGAGCCAGCCGGCACCGATCTCCGTTTTGCTCGTATAGGTGATCTCGGGGCCCTTGCTCTTTCGGAAGAGCTGTTCGAGCGACTCGGGATTGAGCCGCTTTTTCACCTCTTCTAGCGACATGTCCCCTGCCGATGAGTTGTTGGAATTGGACTCTGGGCTCGGAGGCACAAAATTCCCTGCCTGGATGATCGTGCCGAGCTGAATACCCGAAATACCCTGATCGCCCTTGTCGAGCTCCCGGGTAAGCTTCAACGAGGCCTCCAGAGCATCGCCTTCCAGCTCGATCGGAACAATGGGGAGGTGATCCTTGAATACAAGCTCGGACTCGGGGATATTTCCACCACGGGGATTGCGCTGAGGATAGTCGATATCTTTCAACAAGGTCACTCTTTCTGTGTCAGGATCAAGACGAATAGGGAAGCTCTTGGGATTCTCGCCGCGCATGAAGCTCACGTAGCGACTAGCAATATATCCGAGGCGATCCATGCCCTTTGTTCGGATGCGGCCATTGCTATGAAAAATGTCCGTTTCCGTGATGGTGGCCTTCTTGTCATTCAGAAGCAGCAAATTCAGCATGAAAATGATCTCCAGGTAGCTATTATACATGGGGGTGGCGGTCAGAAGAACAAGCTTCAGACCCTGCGAGTATTCAAGAACCTTAAGAAGCCAGGGCGTCATGAGTTTCCCAGCTGCCATATCCGTCTTCCCTGTCTCGTCGTCCGTCTCTTCGACGCCCGTCTCGTCACGTAAATTGTGGGCCTCATCAATAATGAGGAGTTTACCGTCGAATTTGCGTGAAATAATGCGTCGCTCCTCCTGATCCTGCTGTTCTTGGCTCATCTCTCGATCCACACCTGAGACCAGATCTCGGATATAGTTGCCGAAGGAGATGTAGCCGAAAGCTGCATAGCGTCTTGTGATGGCCCTGCGCACTCGGTTTTCGATGCGCTTGGGGTCCTTTTCAAAGATGGTTCCCGTCATTTCCAGGTAGGAATCGCCGGTGCAGCCAATAACTGTATTAGGATCGGAGGGACCGGCACCAATAGATACCTTTGTGATGTCAAAAATGGTGCGATAGAAGCCCTCCTTGATCGTGGGGGGCGTCACAAGGAAGATCTTGTCGCTTGGATACGTGCGGAGCCAGGCCTCTGAGATCTGAACGGCAGCACAGGTCTTTCCTACACCGACTCCATGAAAGAGAAGGGCGGACATATAGGGGCTACGGGGACTCATGAGGTTCGCCGCGAAGCGCTGGACGGGGGTGACCTCGAATTTATTGACGTCTCCACAGGGATCGTTCTCGGGCTCCCAGGTTGTCTGGAGGCTCTCGGCAAACTCGCGCTTCGCTAGCAGCTTCTGAAGAAATTCAGGGTCTTCAATGGACGGATAGGCGCCTGTATCGTCCTCCCATTGTTTCATGAAATTGCCCGGAAATAGGCCACGACTTTGTAGTTCTTCTAGGATTTCATCGCGTTTATTGAAATCTGTCTCTTGGTCCCAAAGGTCCAAGAGTTCCGTGTCCTCTGTTCCTGAGAATCCAGACATACTCCTACACAATCGTTCTAATTTATTATCCAACTAAATCCGTCTTAGATGCCAATTGGAATAAAATGCTTGAGTGCCTGCGTAGCTCTCATGAGAATACTGCGCTTTTCAGTGTCGCGTGGTCTAATTTTTTCAAGGGCCTTTTCGGCGGTAAACCAGCCGATGTTTCCGATCTCCTGGGACATATGTGGATTAGAGGAGTCCATGGCGACCAGTGTATTGGAGGGGCACATTGCCAAATGGTATTTATGGCAGTAGTTTACGCCGTTACTGCCCTTAAAGGATTCGATGAGGGGCTCTACGTTCTGTAGGATACTAAATTGCCCGTCTTTGAGACTGGTCTCCTCCTTAAATTCACGAATCGCCCCACCGATCTCACTCTCAGTGGAGTTGCGACGGCCCTTTGGAAACCCCCATTCGGGTTCTAAAAAAGGGCTAGGATGCGCCGCTAAAAGGGCCGCAATACTTCCGATCTGCTTGTATTTGCGATGACTGTTCTCAAAATCGGTTTTGTGCGTATCGGCGGAGGCGCCCCAGACACTCGTCCAGAGTTGTTCGAAGGTGAGAGAACGAATCTTTTCGTGTTCCCGTTGGCTCATGTTCTCGAAAAGGGAATGAAGGTATTCCCGTTCAACAGTTGAGTATTTGCCCCTTACAAATTCAATGAAGGACAGGGAGTCCCGTCGGCATATTAGCAGATATTCTACCTGTTGCCGGCCAGGGACGAGTTGTTGGGCGGCCGATATCAGTGTTTCATTGAGTGATGTGGATGCGGAGGCATCTGTGAACCGCATGGCAATGATCCCGTAGCTTGTGATGGGGTATTTACAGTCCCTAAAGAAGTGGCCTTCGGTGCCACAATTCGAACATACCATGGGTCGATCATGGTGGTTGTGACTGTGGTTGTGACTATTGTATCGTTTAAACGACATATCCTTAGAACTGAAAGGTGTAGGCCCTTTAGACCAAACGTGCTGAGTTATTTACTAATAATTTAGCACGGAAAGAGTAGGGATGCAGTTTAGTCCAAATGTGTGGGGCCCTTTTTTCTGGCACACAATTCATATTGCTGCGCTGGGCTATCCACCCAAACCTACCTATACGGATAAGAAAGCAGCCAAGGAGTTCTTTGAATCACTTCAATGGATGTTACCCTGTGGGATCTGCCGAGAGCATTACGCCAAGCATATTATTTCGAATCCCATTTCAACCTTCTTAGATAAGCGCGCCGATCTGTTTCGCTGGACGATCGATATTCATAATGAGGTCAATAAGTCCCTCAAGAAACCCACATGGACCGAACAGGAGGTTCTTGCGTATTACAATCGCCTAGGAAAGCGTGACAGATCACCTGTGTGGACCAAGGAGGACATGAAAGAGGTGGATCTTCACAGCTTTGTGCGTGGCCTCGTCTTTGGTTCTGTAGGTATAGGAGGTGTAGCGGCCAGTCTGTGGCTACTGAATAAGATGAACTATATCTGAGTAAAATAATCTTCCGTATCAGCAAGTCGTATGAATGATACTCTTATTATGTTCTATAAGGGACTAATAGCCTATCGTTCGACAAGTCCTACAATTACAAGAACAATAACAGGAACACCGTCCCCTACACTGAGTATTATTCCTATTGGCCCAGCCGCCGCTAATACGAATAATACACTCATTATTTCACTATCCATTGGATCCTTTTCATGCCTGCTCGTATTTATTATTATCTTCCAGTGTCTCTATTATCGCCGACGCCCTCCCGTTCTTTCGAGAATAGAAACCACTGTGTCTTTGACGCCCATTCTACCTCCCCAACCAGCACCTATCCGTCTAGAAGAGGAGTTACTGAATGATCCATGCGACCTATCGGCAATTACAGAGAATCCTATGCACCGTAAAAATGTTGCCATTTAATAAGGATGGGTATCAAAACCTATGTTCTCAAACCCCTCATGACAGACAAGGAAATCGAGGCCAAGGAGGGAACCTATTTTGATGGAAAGGGATTCCAGATCATCGATCACGACGCAGATGTTTATGGCCTAGTTAATGGATCCAAGCAGCTTTTAGCCAAGTTCCGCAAGGGGGTATTCTCAGAAGAGATAACAAAGAACGGCTGGGACTCTTTTTATCGCGCAGCGGCGGCCTCCAGATCCAGGGGAGCCGCCGCTGGCCCAATTAAAGCCAAGTCCAAATACTGGAAGACGCGCAAGCTCGTGGAAACGAATGGCTGGTGGGCACGCTACAGGTCTGGGAATAAGACGTCCAAGATGCGCGTGAATAATCCCGTATATTCGTCGGTGGTCGGCTACTTTGAGGCCACCCCCTTCATGAAACTCCCCTGTCGTCTCACGACCTACACCCAGAACTACTTCGATGAATACAAGCAGGGACTGCCCTTTATAGAGGCGATTGACAAGGAATTCAAGAAACTTGTGCCCCAGGCCCATAAGAAGCAGTATGCCCGCATCCACTCCACACCCACCTATCAGATCAATGACACCGCCTTTTCATCTGTCACAATCAATCGCAACTTTCGCACGGCCCTTCATAAGGATGCCGGCGACTTCAAGGATGGCTACGGGAACCTCACGGTCTTGGAACGTGGAAAATATCATGGATCTGAGACTCTTTTCCCCCAGTTCGGTGTGGGATTCAACTTGAGAACGGGCGATTTCATTGCCATGGACGTCCATCAGTGGCACTGCAATACGGAGATGTACGAGACTGCCGAGGACAAGGCGTTCAATAAGACGCTTGAGCCCATTAAATACTATAAGACAAAGACGGGAACACAGGGCGCCGAACACCCCTTTACGCGCATCTCCTTCGTCTGCTATGTCCGGGAGGACTTAAAGAACTGTGATTCGGCGGCTACAAAGGCCTACTACAAGCGTATTAAGTTTGAGGATATATAAAGGAATCGCTCATAACCATATAAGTGACATGTCCGAGCAACAGTATCAAGATAATTTACTAATCCGCAAAGCATTGGCAAATGCTTTGGAGACACGAAAGCCCGTTCTAATTGGGCGCATTTCTATTGGTGGAGAATCGGAGATCTGTAATGATTTTACGAAGAAGGAGTTTCCACAGCTCCATATCTATCAGCTTATTAATAATGCGGGAATTCTCGTCAAATCTATGGACGATATTCGTGAATATGTGTTGGCATCTTTGCGCGCCTTTCAGCATTCGACACTGATAGGTGTGTGGGCGGATCGTCAGGGTTGGCCGGCCCAAGAGTTTATCACGAAGGTTTCGAAGCGCCCCACCATTGAGGCTCAGTCGCTCGAACCCTTCTACTTTCTGGATCGGGGCCCAGGAAATAACTGGATGGAAATTCTGAGAGGGAAGCATGTCCTTGTTGTAAGCCCCTTCGCAGATACCTTTCAAAGACAGATCGATTCTGGGAATTTTGCGAAGGCCTTTGGACCAGGCTGGTTCGAAGGCACTACCTTTTCATTTATTAAACCGCCACTCACACTCGCAGGGAATCATGGAGATCGGACATGGCAACTTCATTTCAATCAGTTCCAGCGAGAATTAAGAGCGCATCTAGGTGCTAATCAGACACCTGATGTCTGTCTTGTGTCCTGCGGTGGGTATGGAATGCCGGTCTGTGATTTCTTATACACAGAGATGGGCTTGAGTGCGATGTATGTGGGGGGGGCACTCCAGCTCTTTTTTGGAGTTATTGGTGAGCGTTGGATGACAAACGCGGCAGTTCAACGCTACGTAACGGCCAATCCAGATGCATGGGTGCGGCCCTCTGAGCGACCTCCCAATCTACAGCAGGTTGAGCGCGGCTGTTATTGGTAGGCGGTTATAATCTTTTGTTTAGGCAGAGTTCTGTCATGGCGCAGTATACGATGGATATGTTTGGCTTATCGGCACCTTCCTCATTTTCAAGTGGCTATACGGCGGCATCTAGCTGGGATATATTTGACACTAGCACAATGGGATGGTCGGCGATAATTGGATACACTGTAGCAATTCTACTGATTCTTCTTGTTATCCTTCTCTTCATCAATTATACGATGATGCCGATCTTTCAGTTACAGCCAGGGGGATCTGGATTTATCCCTATACCCTATATGGATTCAAATCAGAACTTCTGGCCGCCTCAGAAAACACCCTATATTGTCCCTGATTTCAGTAATTGTATTGTGAATCAGACCATGACGCGCGTATCTACAGGCAGTGCATCTATGGCATCCAATTGGTCTATGTCTCTTGATATTTCAATCATGAATCCACAGTCAATAATTACGGTGAATGGTGTTCCAGGATTTCGGCTGCTCTTTAGTCGAGCAGCACCCACAGGAAGAGATTTAGACAAGGATAAAAAACAAGATGGATCTATTACGGCAGTCATTAAAGATTATAATATAGCAATAGGTCTTCTTCCTGATACAAATGACCTTCTTGTATCCGTTATGAATTCTGCCGGCAATGCTGAAAATATATTTATTGGTAATGTTCCGACTCAAACCCCTTTTCGTATTGGTGTAGTTATCATGGATAGTGCGTTTGAAGTCTATATGAATGGAAAACTCACAAAGACACGAAAAATGGCTCAGCCGGTTAAATCAATGCCATCTAATATTACTCCAGTCTTTCAAGGACCTCTTAATTCACAGACCTATCAAATTGCTCGCGTTGGCAATCTGATCCTCTGGCCTCAGGTGGTGACGCCATCTATCATGAAATATGCGGAGCCAAAATTAATGGCAGCAGTTCCAGCTATGGATAATTTAAATGCATCCGCTGGTCTATCTTGTGGAGGGGATCTAACAGATTCTATAGAGTCTAGTCTTGGATTTGGACTCGCAGGACTTGAATCTGGACTGTCAGGTATTTCTACAGATACTATTGCGAATCGTATGGGTTCACAACAGACCGCGCAAACACAGGAAGTTCAGGATGCTCTTTTAGCACTTAAAAATGCTGCAGAATCATCCGGATAGTGATTGTTATAAACAGTGTAATAAATAATCAATAATAATAGGGAATGGACTTGTTGTCGACATATAGTGGATTTGGATATGCTGAATCAGTTGGAATACCTAGTTATGTGCTTTGGCCTATGATAATCTTTATTTTGCTGTTTATTGTGTTTGTAGTCATGCTATACACGAATCAAAATCCTGGGATTCAGGACTATATGCCCGATATGGTTCAACTCAATAAGGCAAATTATCCCCTTGGCTCGAATCAGGCTCAACAGATTTTATTCTCAGGATCCGGTGCGACTATTGCGGGCCTCTTTAATGTGACGATTGGTGATCGCACAAATCAGACAACCGCTAATAACTACACAACCCTATTCGGCGTTCGTGGATCCATAGAGTTTCAACTAGCTCCTGCGTCTGTTTCTACAACAGATAGTACAGCACGGCTCCTTATTGCGAGTCAAGCGGGTGCTGAGGTAGTGTCTCTCCCTCCCTTACCGGCTCAGAAATGGGTCTTTATTGCTGTCCTACGTGATGGGAGGCGATTTGATGTCTTATATAATGATCGTATTGTAGGAAGTCATCGCCTGGATTCCTTTCCGAATGTTGGCATTCAGAATCAGTTCCAAGTAGGCTCGGATCCTCGAACATCTACTGCCCCAGCGCGGTTCCTCGGGCAAGCAATCCATTTGTTTGCTATCAATTCTCGTATGTCTCCCGCGGATCTTGCTATTCTAAGAGCAAAATATGTGGATACAACGGGAGCGCCTCCAGATCCTATACCATTCCCTTTTCCTCTTACATTGCCTAGCTTACAAACCCTGTGTATTCCCGGTATTCCCTGTAAGCCCGTTAATAAGCCACCCCCCAATCATTTACAGGCCTGGAGTAGTCCATATGCTTAGATTGCTGGTAGTATTTTAAATATTGGCTTATGACAGAATTATGGCGGACGCTCCTAAATCAATTATACAGATAATTATTTTGATACTGGGTTTAATTGGCTTATATTATCTATATAAGTATCTCTTTTCATCTAGTCAGTCAGCGGCCATTATTATTCAGGGCAAGCAAAATGCGACTAGTTATGGCCCTAGAAAAATAGAAACCAATTTGATTCCGCCAATTTATATGGGCGGTGAATTCTCTGTTTCAACGTGGATCAATGTCAATAATTGGGGCATCCGATCTGGTGCCAATAAATCCATTCTTCGTATCGGCGGAAACAATTTTGATACTATTCGCATTTATTTGGGGGCTGTTGCCGCCCAGCTAATGGTTCGTTTTGACACCAAACAAGGGTCCTCCTCTACGGCATCAAATGATCGTTTGGCAATCAGCGATAATGTTCTGTCCCAGCCAGCCACGAGTATGATGCCCGAGACCTATTCGTCTCTGACCGGCAATGGCGCGACAGCCTCAAATGCGTGTGATATTCTCCAGATCGACATGCAGCGATGGGTTCATTTGGTGGTGGCTGTAAATGGTATGACTTGCGATGTCTATCTTGATGGAAAGCTAGCTCGCAGTTGTATATTGGATAACTATTATAATGTCGACCCGAATTATTCTGTGAATATTTTGGATGATGGTAAGGGAGGCGCAGGAGGCTTTGGTGGCGCAATCTCTACAACAAAGATTTACGGACAGGCTTTGGGCCCCGATGCGGTCTATCAGGACTATATGGCTGGACCTGAGCCTGTTACAAATTTCTTAGAGTATATTGTATCTTTCTTTCAGCCATCCGCTGCCTATTAATTACAATAGGATAGTTACAATCTAAAAATTTATTAATAATGGTATTTTCATTATTAATAAATTACGCTATAATCTAATAGAGTGAGATGAACAGCGCATCGGCATCATTAGGCTTTGGATCCTCATCCAACTATATTACAGAAATTATTACAGGGTTAGTTGCTGCCATCGTCCTATACGTTGTTCTTGGTTCTATGGAACTTCTTTCAAACTATATGAATCGTTTGGATGCGAATCGTGTCGAGTTATTACCTGATACGTATTCTATGGATTCAAGAATGATACAGATTCCCCAGAATCCAAACCTTCCCACGGCAAAAACGGCGACCCTTTCGAGTAATGAAAGCACGGGTATTGAATTTAGTTATAGCTTCTTTCTGAAGGTACCTCAACAGGCATTTTCAGATGGTATAGGTCTCCGCCATATCTTTCACAAGGGAAGCCCCAGTCAGTTCCCCCTCCTCGGTCCCGGTGTCTACATGAATAATAATATTAATACACTTCGCATCTACATGAATACATATGATACATGGAATAATTACGTGGAAGTACCAAACTTTCCCATTGGCAAATGGTGCCATGTAGTGATTGTATGTCGTTCTATGCATTTGGAGATTTATGTGAATGGCAATATTGCTAGTCGCCTGGGATTTGATATTGCTCCCCCCTACCAAAACTACGGAGATATCTATGCGTTCTCGGGTCAGAAACCCAGCGCACCTTCATCATCGCTTCCAAGTTTAAATAGCGATAAGACCTTTGAAATCAAAGGGGCCTGTCAGGGTCAACTCAGTCGTTTGCTCTATTTTAACTATGCACTTAGTTATTCTGAGATTAATACACTGATGAACCAGGGCCCTAGTTCTAAGATGGATTCGATGGATGATACAAAATCAACAACCTATTTAACAGATAATTGGTGGACGGCAGATTTCACCCAATAGCACTTTAAATAGCTCTGCTATTTAAAGCGCCCAAATATGCTTTAATTGGCAGAAATGATTAAAGCGCCTTTATACCAAAGGGCTATTCGCCCGTTGGTATAAAGAATATAATACCATAAGACAATTAGCGATGCCAGGAGGAGGACTCTATGTACTTGTGGCCTACGGAGCACAGAACGTGCTTCTTAGCGGCAATCCCGACTTCACCTACTTCTACAAAAACTACAAAAAATACACACACTTCTCCGAGGAGTCTGTGACACAGCCCATGGATGGCACCCAAGAACTCTCCATCGACCAGCCCATCCAAGTTCGTCTCAAGGTTCAGCGTGTAGCTGATCTTGTCCGCGACATGTATCTTGTAGTTAATTTGCCCGATATCTTCTGTAAGTGGCTCAATCTTAATGATCCTACGATAAATCGCAGATCTCAGTTGAATTTCAATTGGACTCGCTATATCGGCTGTCGCCTTATTCGACAGATCGCATTCTATATCGGCGGTCAGAAAATCCAGGAGTTCGACGGAACCTACATGATCGCCAAGGCCCAAGCAGATCTTTCCAATACGAATCTCCAGAAGTGGCGGCGGCTCATCGGTGATGTCCCCGAACTCTATGATCCCGCTGCTGGCATCTATGCCGGCGGCAGTGCCTCCGCCGGCTATCCCCTGGTCTATCCCGATGTATCAGGAGGGAACATCAATCGCCCCTCCATTTTCGGCCAGGAACTCATGATTCCTCTACCCTTCTGGTTCACAGAGGCAACCTTTAATGCGCTCCCCCTCCTCTCCCTCCAATACCAAGAGTGCGAAGTCCAGATCACCTTCAACCCTATCAATCAACTCTATCAGGTTCTCGATGCAAACGGACAGGTGGTTGCCCCCGGCTTTATTCAACTACCTCCTCTGATAACTGAGCCCACGAATCCCTCCTATATTCAGTCCAATTCACCCTTTGATGGAATTGGCAACTTCCTGACGGACTGGACGGTGGCGCCCCCCCTTATTCCAACATGGCAGCTCAATCCGCGCATCCAGTCCACCTACATCTATTTAACAGACGAGGAGCGCCAACATTTTGCTGCCACACCCCTTCAATATGTGGTTCGCCAAGTCACCCCCTATGTCTTTAATGGGCTCCTGGGCCGCCAACTGGTCGAACTGAGGACACACAATCCCATAAATCGTCTCTTTATTGTTCCGAGCCGCTCCGACTCCCTCATGTTTCGCAATGATGTAGCGAACTGGACGAACTGGCCTCTTGCCAATAAAACACCCTACATTCCACCGGCAACTCTGTATCCGCCCTTTGTTGTTGCGGCAGAGGCCACCGGTCGTCTTATCCAAGTGGCAGGTCAGCGACCCATTCTTCGAACGCTACGGCTCCTGGGCGATGGCAATGAGCTTCAGGAGGAGAAACCTATCCAGTATTATACGGACGTGGTAGCTTGGAAGTATCTCGATGGCCGCCCCGATCCCAATCTCATTGTGTATCCCTTTGGACTTCATACACCAGGGACCCAGCCCGACGGATCCCTCAATTCGAGTCGCGTGCGGCTTCTCCAGGCAGATCTCAACCCCTATCCGTTACTTGCCGACACATATTACTCCTATAATTTCACAATCTATGTCGAAAATATCAATTGGGTCACTATCAGCTCTGGTTTGGGCGGATTGAAGTACGCACTGTAAATTGTAGACAATTAACTTTGAAACGAAACCATAGAGAAATGGATACGGTCGGCCCTATCCTACAAACAGGGATCAATTATGTCAAGCAATTAAATCCGATGAATTCCTCTTTTCTAAGATCGGTGCCAGGTGTTTCCTATGTGTTGGGACCAGAAGAAGCGTTTGATGATCCTAGCGGAGATGTCAGTGGTAATATATTAGGCAATTTACCAATTGATACTAGCACTAATAACGCTGCTCCAAGTGGATCGGTTATTGACTTGATAAATGCTGCAATTGCCGATCCTAGTACAACAAATATTCTGAATATGGTGTTAGCCCTATTATATTATATGATGATTATTCTGTTAGGTAGTTTTATAGCGAATGATCTTATCTTTGCTCATTGGACTGTCCGTCTCTTTTCCTTTTCATTTTTCATGTTCTTAGCAATAAATACTGGGATTGCGGTAGTTCCTGTTGCGGCCTATTATATCATATCGGCATTGTACTATGCCTATTTAAATTTCCGAGATAATCCTGCGATTAAACATCCTCTAATACCTCCCCACTATGCTATGCTTCCCCTTATGACAAGTCGTGGAAATCGATTTGACTTTCTAAATCCATTCTGCTATTTTAAGCGGGGGGATGATATGAAGGATCCTGCCTATTACTTTTATAAACGTGATGAAACAGAGCGCAAGGCCTTTTTGGATTCCCTTATTCCGAACCTACAGGGACTCAAACAAAATGCAACCTATAAGTTCTCGGAACTCAATCAAAAATTCAATACATTTTACAAGGCATTAAATGAACCCTTTTTGAAAACTGGATTAACAAATGATGATAAGAAGAAGAAAGACGCTGAAACTGAAACAGCAAATATAGAACAACAACTTATGGGGGCTATTTTAAAGACGACTGGAACTAGGGCAAAGACATATATTAAATCAATCGGCAATCCCACAGGACCCACAGGATCTGTTGAAAAGCCAGGAATTATCGCAAATACTATTAGTGCTGCTAAACTGGCAATTGCCAGTATTAGCCCCACGGGTTCTATAGGGAGCACAACGGGTCCAACGGGCACCATAGAGAGTCCTGAAACAGGGGCCTCTGTCTAATAACTTAAACAACCCTATCCGTATTTATAGTAGAGAATGAAGCCCTTTGTATCTATCCTTACACCTACATATAATCGCCGCAAGTTCATTCCTGCTGCGATTCAGATGTATAAGGCGCAGACTTATCCCAAGGATCGTATGGAGTGGATTATCATCGATGATGGCACGGATAAGGTCGGTGATCTCTTCGCAGAGGCTGCGAAGACCATTCCCAATATCAAGTATATTTCACTGAATGAAAAGCTACTGATCGGACAGAAGCGTAATATGTTGAACGACAATGCCAAGGGGGATATCATGGTTGCCATGGATGATGACGACTACTATCCCCCTGAGCGTGTAGCGCACATTGTGACCCGCTTTGCCGCCCAGCCCCATATCCAGCTCGCGGGCTCTTCCGAAATGTATCTGTATTTTCGCACAGATGGTAAGATTATCAAGGCAGGCCCCTATAATCCAAACCATTGTACGAATGGAACCATGGCCTATCGTCGTGCCTATATGTTGACGCATCGCTATGATGAGAAGCAGACGCATGCGGAGGAAAAGTCGTTCTTGGATGACTACAAGAATCCCATGATTCAGCTCGACCCTTTCAAAACTATTCTGGTTATGTGCCATTCAGACAATACCTTTGATAAGACAAATCTGCGCGATGCGAATAATCCCATGTTAAAGGACACCTCCATGTCTCTCAAGACCTTTATAAAGGAAAAGGGGATGCGCGATTTCTTCATGAACTGCTAGGTTCAATTGGCCTAAAGAAATTATCGCCTTAACGAATATGGAGGATTCTCTCTCGCACATTGAATGTGTATTACAAAACGCAATTAAATATGAGGATGAACGACATTCTGATATTAATAGATCACATCTTAAGACGAAGCTCTATCCGCATCAGGCGCGGATGGTGATCGCCATGCAGCAACATAAATGTAAAATGACAAACGGCTTTCTTCATGAGGGCGAATTTATAACAGGAGCCCTTGGGATTATCGCGGATCCCCCAGGGACAGGCAAGACCCTCGCTGTTCTCGCATACTTAGGACTTAAAGAGGGTCCGGCCAAGCCCACCTTCGGTCTCCTCAACACGACCTCGAACCGATACTTTGCGTCACATGAGGGTGTCATGTCACATGATATCTCCACTATAAATGTTGTTATTGTGCCCCCCTCTCTTCTTCAACAATGGGAACAGGAGATAAAGACGCATACATATCTCAATGCCTTTGTAGTATCGAATCGACGAACACTTAATAACTGGAATAGCTACACACAACTAAGAAATAGCGATTTTATCCTGACTACGAGTCGAATGTGGCACGATACCTATCAGTATACTCAACGACATAGAATCGCATGGAACAATCTCTTTATTGACGAGGCTGCCAATATCTATTTTTGTCCCCAGGAAGGCATTCCAACATTTGGATTCGCCTGGCTTATCTCATCCAATTGGCTTGCTCTCCAGTTCCGCAATCAGCATCTAAATCAGCGACATCTCCAGTCAGCTATAAATCATTTCCGCGACATATCGGATAATAACACATATTTTTGTGCCACGGAATCCAGTGTGTTCTATAGGCAGCTTATTCCATGGAGCCACCCATTTCGCTACCTCCTAGTTCTCAGGAACGATTCGAAGACAGACTATCCTTATCCATCTCTTATTCAGTCTGATATATTGTGTCGTCCACAGTATACCTTGATTAATTTACCCCAACAAATTCTTGGAACAAATTACAGCGGGCTTACTCATGAAAAAATATCCTCTATTTTTGCAGCCCTTAACTTAGAATACTATACAATTAACACAATGAAGCAGATCTATCAACGTGCTGATCTGATTGACTCGAAGTTGAAGGATGACTGTGTTATCTGCCTAGAACAACCTAGATTGCACACTATGTTGCCATGCTGCATGAATCTGTTCTGTGGAGCCTGTATTCTCCGACAACTTATTATGAGCGGCCAATGCCCGACCTGTAGGGCACCTATCTCCCTTCCAAGCCTTCATCCTCTCCAATTAGATCAGCCCTCTTCTGAGAATCAAATTATTCTCAGAACAAAACAGGATACCTGTGTAGACTATATACGCCGACATAGTGATATAAGTAGTAATTCCTTCTTAGTATATACACTCTATGAGAACACATATTTTCAGATCGAAGGAAAGCTCCGAGACCTAGGAATTAAGAGTGACTATATAGAGCAGTCAAATAGAGGCAATAAAGCAGTTGCCAATTTTAATAGCAGACATACAAAGGTCCTTTTTATTTCGAATATTGATGCGGTACGGGGACTCACCCTAAAAGCAACACATTTGATCCTTTTTTACGCAATACCCTCTTACGAACGGGAGCAAATTCTGCTCCACTCGATGCAGCGGGTGGGAGTATCGGGTCCTCAGCACTTGGTCCATTTGACAGCAACACTTGATTAAAGGAACTAGGAGTACTTAAAGGCGTAGGGTTTAAAGGTAGTCCAAGCGTCTCCTTGAGTTTCCCCGTTTGATATGTCGCCCAGTGGGCCACGCATCGAAAGGGCACCTTTTCGTCATTTGAAACACGATTCATCTCCTTCCAGGAATTGAAAAGTGCGGATTGCTTTGTAAGCACCTGTGTATATACGAGTTCATTAAAATTTGGAATGACATCGGGTTTCGGATAGTCTTGAAGGAGAATATTGGGATACTTGAGCTTCAAGTGATACGAGAGTGGCAGCAAGTTCCAGCATTGATGAAAGAAGGCCCAGAAATCGGCACGATCCGACCAGCGAATATACTCTAGGATGCGCTCATAGAGTTCAAAGGGGGCTTTTTGTAGGAACAGGGGGAGATTCTGGTGAAACAGGAGGCCAGCAAGATTGGCATCCTTGGTTTCAAGATCTAGTTCATCCGATAGGCCCCATTTCTCGAAGAGAGTAAACCAGGCAGCACGAATAGCAATATGAATGTTCTTATCTAGGTCATCCTGTTTATTCTGTTCATACGCATCCTTTGTTCCCTCACAAAGAAGCCCTTGGCTAACCTTTCGTATATCTCCAAGACGGTAGAGGGATTCTGAAATAGGGACCTTATAGAACTGATCGAGCGCATCCTTCTTTGGCATTGATACATAGCGAACTAGACAGTGCTTCAAGAGCTGCTGCATGACACGACCCTCCATGACATTACAAATAAGGAAGAGGGGCGCATCGTCCTTGAAGGATCTCTTGGACTTGAGATAGTCCAAGAGTTCTTGGAGGCCCCCCTTTTCTCCCTGTGATAGACCATCCATTTCATCCAATAGGATGGCACGGCCGTTCGGTGTGGAGGGATGGATAAGAGCGGATATGCCGGGCTCCACAAGCAGAGGAAGAATTGTTTGACGAAAGGAAGACCCTGTTCGTGTATGAGAGGCATTGAATTCTTGAATCCAGAACTTGGCTACCTTACAGATACGATAGACCATAGTGGTCTTGCCGATTCCTGGACTTCCAATAAGGAGGAAGGCTGGATGGGATCGTTCTGCTAACCATTTCAACATGGCTTCTTCAATTTCAGGATGAAGACACGCTGTTTCCTGTTCTGCTTGGCTGGAGCGCATTCTTTATTGGTATGGAGTTCTGGATACTTAGGTTGCTAACAAGACCCAGATCCTGCTATTCCCATTCCAGATGTAACGGAGCCCTTGCTATTTAGACAGTTTTGTCCGTCATAGATACCTTCCCATGTCAGACCGGCATTTTCGAGACGTTTACAGAGAGCAGCAGGTGTTTCTCCCATGACTTGTGTGGGAAAGAAGCCAAATTGGGAATAGGAAGCAGCACCATTTGATTCATTTGTAGAGGCTGTTATGGGCTGTGTAGGCGCATTCGTCCAACTAGGTAATCCCGAGGCACCTAACATTTTAAATCCCCCATTTTTACTGATGCCAATTCTATCAACACAACCTGTAATTTTAGTATTTTTTATATTATAGGCTGTCAGGAAATCGGGGCAGCTATTAATGGCAGGAGGCCAATTCTCCGTAGATGTTTTTTTGTAGGGTCCATCAGAACTGAACCATCGAATACCGTATACTAGGAAGATATAGAGTGATAGTGGGACAAATATTGCTAATAGTAAGTTCTGTCCTTGACTATTGGCATATGAAACAACCCCCGCTTCGATTATAATAGCAGCAATGACATATATAAATAGCTTTATATTGAAATTACCAAAAATAGTTTGACTTGCGCCACTGCTACTATTAATGGTCGCTGTGCTGCTACTGATACCCATTCCTCTATTAGATCTGTGCGGAATTTATTCAAACGTGTATATGATACAAGATATTTTGATATTTTGTATTATATATAGTTGGCAAAGCCGACTATAGATTCTATAACCTAGTTTTGCTAGGTCATTTACCCGTTCTAGTCGGCTTTGCCGACTAGAAGTCGGTTTGCGGTTTAGCTTAGCTAAACCGCTCACCCGTAGCGAACAAGACCACTGCGTGGTCTTGTACCTAGGGACTAAACTGTCTCGCCTAGCGAGACAGTTTACCCGTAGCGAACAGGCGGACAAAGTCCGCCGCTTCACTGAGGATATCTGCTGCCTAACTTTAGTTAGGCAGCTTATCCGTAGCGAATTAAGCCCTGAGCGATACCCAGACCACGAGCACCTGTTTCGAAGTAGAATGCACCAAATCCGTTGTCGATGATAGTAGATGTCGCGGGGCTGCCTGTAACACCACCTGCGGATGGTTCCCAGACACCTGACGTATTAGATGTGGTCCACCCGCTCTGGCCGTTGGCATCGAGCGTCAATAGCTGAACACGACGGAATGTGCGCCCGGAGCTAATAATGGTCTTCCCCATGTCGCGGAAGAGAGCGGTTGTCCCAGAAGCATCCAGTGTGAACTGGCTGGGAGGGATATTAGACTTAGTAAAATAACCTGCTGCGGCACCAGATACATAGGATGTTGTGGAAGCAGCGGAATCGGCATTGAAAATATTGAGGTTGAGGCCAGTTGCGGCACTAAGAGGGATAAAATACTGGGAATCGGAAGAAATTTGCTTCAGGAAACGAGTGACAGAGGACATTTGTTTTTCTAAATACAGTGAAGAAAATATTTATCAGTTTGTAAAACTAATTGATAAATATTGTACCGTAGGAAAATACGCAGGAGGTTGGCTGAAGCGAACAGGCGGACTTTGTTCGCCGCTTCACTGAGGGTCTATAACCTAGCGAACAGGCTCTTAGCCAGCCGCTTAACCGTAGCGAACAGGCTCTTAGCCAGCCGCTTAACCGTAGCGAACAGGCGGACTTTGTTCGCCGCTTCACTGAGGGTCTATAACCTAGCAAAGCTAGGTTATTTACCCGTAGCGAACCAGACCCTGAGCAATACCCAGACCCCCAGCACCCGTCTCGTAGTAGAAGGTGCCGAAGGAAGAGGATGTGCCAGCAACACCAGGAGCACCAATGACACCCCCTGTCGATGGCTTCCAAACACCTGCCGTATTAGAGGTGGTCCATCCGGAATTGCCGCCCGCTCCCGTCGCAGGGGTGCCGTCAAGGACCAAGAGCTGAATGCCACGGAATGTGCGGCCAGAGCTGACAAGGGTCTCCCCCATGTCGCGGAAGATCAGAGTACCACCAGAGGCATCAGGTAACGTGGTGGTAACGTTGGACTGGTTGAAGTGACCGGCCAAGGCACCCGACACATAGGAGGTGGTGGAGGCATTGGTATCTGCGACCAAATAGGACAGACGCTGGGTAGCGAGAAGACTGATAAAGTACTGGCCATCAGTAGGGATTTGCTTTGTGCGGGCAAGGATGGAGGTCATTTGTATATTCATACCTAAGAATAAAAAATGATACAGATTCAGAAATGGCGACTCAACATCCCTCCGACTTTCAACTACCTTATACCTCATACGCACTCAATGGAGAGAATGGCCGTATAAACTTCTCGACCGTTACAGGAGGTCTAGAGGGTGCCGGTGGATCCTTCAATGTTCCAGGATTCAGCTATGGTAAAAAAGCGGAAGCAAACTTTGTGGGAGATATGCTCCGGGGAAATATGACTCCTTCGGAGGTTGCGATGGCTTTTTTCACGACATGCAATGTCGAGCTTCTTCAGGAGGCGATCCGTAGAGAAGTCTACACTCGTTCGGGGCCGAAGAAATATGTTATTGACGATCAAGATATTGATGAACTTAAGATGATAATGCGCGGAATGTATTATCAATATGCTAAAAATAATACATTCGACATTGCCGGTCAGGTCAAGGAACTGAATCGACTTGTGATCGATTGGTCCGCGCCCCGTATACTCAGTGAGATCGATCATTATCATTACTATTTAAATGACATCAGTCACTTGCCTGTTCCCTTGATGCAGCCAGTAAATATGTCCTCCGCCGGTGCCAAGTCATTGCCGTTTCAGCCCTTCATGTAGGGGACATCGAGGTCGGCTACGCCGACCTCGCCTCCCCTATGACCCCTGTCCTTGTGAATCTTTTGTAAAACTAATAGGTGTTTGGCCTTGGTATATGTGCTAGGCCTTGGCCTTCTTCACAATCTTCACTGTCGTCTTAGCGCCCGCCTTTCGGCCCTTCTTTGCCACAGCAGCATCCCCTCCTTCGCCCTTCATCTCTTCCTCCCGCATTTCCTTATACAAGCCCCAGGCCTCCGTAAAGTCCTCCAGATCCTTGAGCCACATCGCAGCCGGTGTGGCCGTCTCCAGCACTCTCATCTCCGCCCTCTTATTCGCCACATCTCGCTCCAACACCTCAATCTCCTCCTTCGTGACCTTATCCATAGGTAGTTTCACTACGTATCGATAGGACTCATACTCCTCTGGCTTCTCTTGGTTGGAGAGCGGAGGAATTCCACACGTCTGGAGCATCTTGACGATCTCCTCCTTGGTCTTTCGCATCATCACTATCCGTCCATCTAAGACCGCCTGGATAAAGGCACGCTTTGCCTCAAGCTCCGTTGCCTCCTTTAGCAGGTGCTCCAGCTGCTTGAGTCGCCTCTGCTCATACGCCGGCAGCCTCTGCTTCACAAAGGCCTCCAGAATATCTCCAATGGTCTCGTATTTTCGCATGGTAAATTCCGCATCGAAGCAGTGCATATTGGATGTTTTCCAGGATGTCACCAGTTTGAAGTTCTTCTCGAACACCTCTGGCTTCTCTAGGGCCTCATCGAAGCCCTCCTCCGTCATGTAGAGCACGAACTTGATCTTCACGCCCACCGATAGGTCATCGAAGTTCTTCAGGCCAAAGGGGGCTACATCCTTGATAAGCAGGCCATCCAAGAAGGCCTTGTAGGGCTTCGTCCAGGTCCCCACCGGCAGCTCATCCACTGTGATGATCTTCTTCTCCTCATCGAACGTATAGGTACCACGCGTCCACCAGGTGTTTCCATCGATGCGCTTCAAGAGTCCCTTGAAGCCGAACCACCAAGGATCCAGCTCCCTGCCCGCCAAGGTCGTCAGGGAGCCATTCAGACGATGCTGGAGCAGCTTCAGAATGTCGTCCGGATTGTGCGGAGGAATATCGGTCGAATAGCCCGTGCCGATCCCCACGGAACCATTGATCGCCAGAAGAGGCACGACGGGCAGATAATACTCGGGCTCCACCTTCTCTCCATCGTCCTCCATGGCCTTCAGCAGAATTTGGTCCTCCTTACGAAAGAGCACATCCACAATGGGCTCCAAGTGGGTATGAATATATCTTGGACTTGCTGCGTCCTTGCCGCCCTCCAGCCTGGAGCCAAACTGGCCGATGGGCTTGAGGAAGTGAAGATTGTTCGAGCCCATGAAGTTCTGGGCCATTCCCACGATGGTGGAGTTCAGGGATGCCTCGCCATGGTGATAGGCCGCATGCTCGGATACATACCCTGTTAACTGAGCTACGCGAATCTCTTGTCGTAGGCCGCGCTTAAAGGACCCATAGAGGATCTTGCGCTGACTCGGCTTCAAGCCGTCCATCAGGTGGGGAATGGAGCGGATATTGTCGGCGTGGCTGAAGTGGATGAGCTGGCCGTCCACGAACCCCTTGAAGGTCGCCTTGCCTTCCGCAACGGGCATGACCTTCTCGGGCTCGTATTTCTTCAGCCACTCCTTGCGCTCATCGGACTGATCCTTGCCAAAGGCTAAGATCAGCGAATCCCCCGACGGCTTGCCTTCCCATTCGTATTTGATCTCATGGAGATCGCGGAACCACTCTCTCGCTTCTGCTGGAGTAGACGTCCCTAGCCCCTTATAGTATTTGATGTGCCAGCCGCTCAGAGAATGAGTATCCTTCCACGCAGTATACTCCTGCATCCTATAGAAGGGCACCACTGTGCCGGCTCTGGACGCCTTAAGTAGGGGGGTCGATAAGGTACAGATGTAGCCGAGCTCCAGCAGCTGCGGCCACTCGGCATGGAACATATTCATGACGAGCCCTTTGATATGCGAGCCATCGTCATCTTCATCTGCCATAATCATGACGCGGCCGTAGCGAAGCTCCTTTGTTGTGCGATAGACCTTACGTTGTTCGAGTCCCAGGATCTTCTTGATGGCAGTCAGTTCCGCATTGGCATTGAACTTCTGGACGCTGATCTCGCGCACATTGAGCGGCTTACCTCGCAAGGGAAAGACGCCCCAGAATTCGCGGCCAACGACCTCAAGACCCGCAATGGCCGAGGCGGCAGCTGAATCTCCCTCCGTCAGAATCAGGGTACACTTGTCACTCTGGGCCGTGCCGGCATAGAAGGCATCATCGCACTTGGGGACACCACGCAGCGTCTTCTTCTTGGCCCCGTCCGTCTTCTTGGCATCGCGGGCCGATCGCGCCTCCAGAACCATCTTGGCCTCCTCCAATAAACCCAGTTTCATGAGTCCCTCCACGAGCTTCCCGCCGAACTTGGGGCTCGAGCCGAACTTCTTGACATCGGTCGTCAAGTAGTCCTTGGTCTGCGAGGCGAACGTAGGATTGACAATAGTCGCATTGACGAAGAAGACCACATGGTCCTTGAGCTGACCGGGCTTGATCTCAACCTTCTTCTTCTTGGCCGCCTCCGCGAAATCCGTTAGCACATTGCGACTGACATAGTCGACATGCTTACCACCTTTTCGTGTTTGAATGCCGTTCACGAAGCTGATCTGCTTCTCATCCTTCAGTCCCTCTTCCTCCGAATAGAGGTGGCGACTAAGGACGCAGCCGACTTCCCAACGGGGGCCGCAGTTCTCATAGCAGAAGCCGGTCACTCCGTCCTTCAGGAAGAGCTTCATGTATTTTTCGAAGGTATTGACGGCAATGGGCGCGCCATTCCAGTAGACCTTGACGGTGGATCCCACCATGGCGGCAAGTTCATACGCCCTCGTCTGAAAGACAGCCATCATGTCTTCCGTAAAGTTTCCATCCTCCGTAAAGGCCCCCTTGAACCGCGCAGCATCGGGACTGAAGCTGATCTTGACATAGCCCTTGGTTCCTGCTGCCTTGCGAATGGAGGGCTTGCCCTTAACGCTCATATTTGCCGACCAGGTCTGTGTATATTTCTTCCCTGAGGCGGGATGCTGGGTCTCCACCGTGAATTCCGTGGAGAAGATATTTGCCAACTTCGCACCATATCCGTTCTTGCCACCGACAATGCGCTCCTCGCCCTCCTTGTAATTAGAAGAGGTCAGAAGGCGACCAAAGACGAGCTCGGGAATATGGCACTTCTCCTTGGGGTGTTCCTCGGTAGAAATGCCGTCCCCGTCATTCTCTACCGTGATTGTCCCATCCTTGACCGTGATATCGATGCGCTTCACGGGCAACCTGACGCCCTCTTCCGCGGTTGAGGCACGGACAAAGGCATCACGGGCATTGACAACGACCTCATCATAGATCTTGTAGAGGCCTGGATTGAACTCCAAGGACTT